>Ga0233425_10000250_pt1 | contig 142451 bp, 126 predicted proteins | sample Watercolumn_Towu_2_FD_181712 | JGI IMG/M metagenome (GOLD analysis project Ga0233425, IMG submission 181712) | Freshwater microbial communities from Lake Towuti, South Sulawesi, Indonesia - Watercolumn_Towuti2014_140_MG | ecosystem: Environmental > Aquatic > Freshwater > Lake | place...
CAAGGTAGTCTCAAGGTCAGAAAAAATGATCGATCTGACCATGCGTTTATGGGCCTATTTCGAACAAGGCCTTAATTTCGCCGAATATCAGAAAAAGTTTATGTGTATCTTAGGATAACACTCTCAAGAAAAGTACTCCAAGGAGATGCGCGTCTCCGGCACCCCCAGGCCCCGGAGGATCTCCAACAGGGACCGGGTCATGGGGGGCGGGCAGCAGAGAAAGAACAGGCTCTGCCCCAGGCGCTCGCCACAGAGCCGCTCGATTTTCCCCCGGTCCAGCCTGTCTTTCTCCCCGGCCCAGGCCTCGGTGGGCCGGCTTAGGATGTGAACCACCTTTAACTCCGGCTGGTTCCCCTCCTGGATCTGAGCCAGTTCCTCCCGAAAGACGATATCCCGTTCACTCTTATTGGCGTAAAGGAGCAGGACCCGCCGGTCAGGACGCACGTCCCGCATGTGGCGCAGGTTGGCCATAAAGGGGGTGATGCCGATGCCGCCGGCGATAAAGACCAGGTCCCGGGCCTCCGGGTGGAGGAGGTAGGAGAAGCGGCCGAAAGGCGCCTGGATCACCGCCTGGTCCCCCGGTTTGGTGACGCCGATGGTGGCCGTGAAATCACCGGAGGCCTTGATGGTGGAAGTATGAAACCCTGCAAGCGTGGGGCTGGAGGAAATGGTGAAGTGGTGTTCCTCCTCGGGCAGGCCCCGGCCCCGGAGTAGGGTGACGAACTGGAACTGGCCCGGGAGAAAATCAAAGCGGGGCTGTCCCGGCGGGGGGGCAAACTTGAGGGTCCAGACGTCGTGGGTCTCCTGCCGGACCTCCACCACCGTGTAAGGCTGGCGGCGTAGCCTGGCGGGTGTATAAAACTTATGATGCCAATAAAGGACGGCAGCCGCTCCCAAAAAACCCACCCACAGGATCTGCATCAACACCAGGGTGAAATCGACACTGGCGTACCAGGAATGGATGAAGCCCAAGACCAGGATCAGGGGTCCGGAGAGGTTGTGGCCCTCGCGCCAGGTCTCGAATTTCAGGCCCAGGGGGACGCGCCACAGGCTCAGGCTGACGTTGATCAGCAGCAGCAGCAACGCCGCCCGGCCCACCCAGATATACCAGGTGTTGTCCCCCAGAAGCAGTTTCCAACCCCCGCCCCCCAGGACCATGAGAAAGGGGTGGGTCAGGAGGAGCACGACCGCCAGAACTCCCATGTTCCGGTGAAAAGGAAAGGTAAGATTAAGTCCGAATGGACGTTCAATCCACTTGAGCCGGGCCGCCAGGGCCACCTGCAGGATCATGACGGCAAAGGCCGCGAGGGCGAAGGCACGTCCTAGATTATAGGCGAAGAGGTCCGGCGGCGGCAGGTTGTAAACAGTCACTATGAATACGGGCAGTAGAACCAGGGCGAGATAAATGATGATGCGGGCGCGGGCATGCAAACCGTTGGCCATTATGATTACTATCCTTGGTTTTTAATATGCAAAAAATAAGCATTTCCTCATGCTGGTCAATTGGATTTATGCAAATCGGCCACTATCCTCTTCTCAAGCTGGGACCTCTGCGAAAGTCCCCCACCTGTCATTCTGAGGGAGCGAAGCGACCGAAGAATCTGGTTTTTCGCAGCATGGGTATTTCTGGCTTTATCAATGATTACTAGTACTTTGTAGTCAATAAGCTTCCTAAAGAGGAGATTCTTCACTTCGCTGCGCTCCGTTCAGAATGACAAGTTAAGAGGATTCCGTAGAGGTCTCAAGCTGTGACTGGGGAAAAGGGACAAATTTCCTCTAGATGAAATTTTCTCTAAAGTTACCCCCCCCCATTCCGAAAAGAGAGATAACACGGAGAGAGACGAAGACCAGTCATCTTAAGCGGCGCGGTTAAGCAGCAGGGAAGGGTTCAGGGAAGGAACGCTTTCCGGCTCTGCATGGGCAAAGGTGTCCCGCCGCCGGGTCGGCGAGCCGTCGCTCTTAAAGAGCCTGTAATTTCTTAGGAAAACCGAAGGATGAGCGGCAACTGATTAAGCTCTGCTAGCCCAAAAATCCTCCAGGAAGGGACTCACGGATGAGCCTGACCATCAATCACAATCTCATGGCCATGAACGCCGCCCGCAGCTTGAGCGTCACTTATGGGCGGCTCTCCACCTCGGTGCAGCGCCTCGCCTCGGGCTTGCGCATCAACTCCGCGGTGGATGACGCCGCGGGTCTGGCGGTGCGGGAAATGATGCGCACCGACATCCGGGTCCTCAACCAGGGGGTGCGCAACGCCAACGACGCCATCTCCATGATCCAGACCGCGGACGGGGCCTTGTCCGTCATCGACGAAAAGCTCACCCGCATGAAGGAGCTGGCGGAGCAGGCCGCCACCGGCACCTACACCACGGCCCAGCGCCTCATCATGGACAGTGAATTCCAGGCCATGGCCTCGGAGATCACCCGCATCGCCAACGCCACCGACTTCAACGGGGTCAAGCTCCTGGACGGCAGCCTCTCCGGCAGCGCGGTGGGCGGCTCCAGCGGCAACCAGATGAAGATCCACTTCGGCACCGGCAACGCCTCCGCGGAAGATTATTATTACGTCAAGATCAACGGCGCCACCGCCAGCGCCCTGGGCCTGGGCGGCGGCGGGGGCACGACCGCGCAGGATTTAATTGACGCCTATGCTGCCGCCAATGGTTTCACTTACAATAATTTTTCACAGGGTTTATCGTGGATCGTAACTGTCATTAATGGGGAACCGGGATATTGGGCTACTGATTTCGACCAAAATCAAATGGTTCCTGAGTATATCAATGCTACAGATTATGCCTATTTTGCCCAACGCAATGATGGCAGCATGTGGGTTCTCCGTTGTAATTACGTTACTAATAATTATACTGTCGATGGATCCCTTGGCACTCCCACGGCTGGTGCCGGCGGCACCACGGACATCAAAACCCAACCCAACGCCCAGGAGGCCCTGGGCACGATAGACAGCGCCATCGCCCTCAAGGACAACATCCGGGCCAACCTGGGCGCGGTGGCCAATAGGTTGGCCAACACCGTCACCAACCTCTCCATTCAGGCGGAAAACCTCCAGGCCGCGGAATCCCGGGTCTCCGACGCGGACGTGACCACGGAGATGACGGAGTTCACCCGGAACCAGATCCTGGCCCAGGCCGCGGTGGCCATGCTGGCCCAGGCCAATTCCCTGCCGCAACTGGCGTTGCGCTTGATTTCCCAGTAATAAAGGCGGGGACCGCCAACGCCTTTGCCGGGCGAGCATAAACCGCACCGGCGGTCATTTTCAGCATGAGAGGTGAAAAGATTTTCCCCGGTTATTCATGAGCCCGGGAACACTGATAAATTCGTTACCGAAAGATTTCCCACCCACCCCTCATCCTCGTTCCCTCTCCCCCGTTGGGGGGAGAGGGAACAAGGAAAGAGCTTTGAATCTTGAACTTGCCATCTCTGCGAGAGTCCCCCACCTGTCATTCTGAGGGAGCGAAGCGACCGAAGAATCTGGTTTTTTCCAGCACGGCTTTTCCTGGCTGTGTCGATGATGAGTTACTGGCGTTGAAAAACGAGATTCTTCACTCCGCTTCGCTCCGTTCAGAATGACAAGTTAAAGACTTTTGCAGAGCTCTTAACTTGGAACTTGGAACCCGGAACTCGGAACTTACCAGATAACCCGCACCCCTCCCAGGTCTTGCAGGGAAAAGGGCTGGGTATAGGTGAGGGAGCCCATGAACATCATATTTTTGGGCACATCCAGTTCTTTGGACAAAGCATCCACGGTGTCGGGGTTGAAATCCCCCTTACGGGCCTGGTATTCGATTTTCAAGTGGGGATACAGCTCCCGGATAATCCCGATATTGCGGGCGATGTTTAACTCCACGCTGGGGTCTTCCTGGCTGAAAAGGCGGAAGATCAAAATATTCTGGCAGTCCTCGTTGCGGTTCAGGTAGGTAAAGGCCTTAATCATCCGGTCCAGGGTGCCCAGGCCCACGAAGACCACCGCCCGGATGTTGGTGATCTCGACGATCTTGTCCTCCACCTTCTCCCGCCAGTTGCCGAACCACACCAAAATCCGGTCCAGGCGCTTCAGGATTTCATGCAAGATGGGGATGCGCAGGTACATGGCGATCCCCCCCAGGACCGCGGGCACGAAATAAATGGCAAAATAGCCCAGGAATACAAAATTAATGGCCAGATTGCCCAGAATGCCCACGGAAGTGGCGATGACGCCGGTGATCACCGTGAGCCAGCCCGCCCGGTAGGTGCGCTTCAGCTCCGGCCGGTTGACCTTGAGGAGGATGTTGCCGATGCCGAAAAAGGTCATGACCCCTAAAAAGGAGATGGTGTACACCCCGGCCAAAGAGAGGATCTCGCCGCCGGTCAAGTAGAGAATGGAAATACAGAGGATCATGAATCCTAAAATAACAAAGGGGTAACTGCCCCGCTTGGTGGTCTTCAGGAAAAATTGGGGGAAGCACTGGTCCAGGGTCATGCGGTGCACCAGGCCGCTGACGCCCACGTAACTGGTGAGCACCGCGCCGGACAGGACCAGGAAAGCGTCCACCATGATCAGGGTGTGCAGGGTCTGGCCGCCCACCATCAGGCCCATGCGGCTGACCAGGTCGTCTTTGACCGCGGCGATCTCCGGCACCGGCAGCATGCCTAAGGCCAGCAGCGCAATGAGGGGATTGAACACGGTCACCGCCAGCCACATGTTGCGCAAAGTCAGGCGGAAGACCCCGGGACGCTGTTGTTCCACGTAATTGGCGGAACTCTCGAAACCGCTCACCCCCAGCATGGCCGCGGAAAAACCCAGAAAGAGGGCCTTGGGCCAGGAGCCTTCCTGTTTGAACAACGCCAGGTTGAAGGACCACATGGAGAAAAGATTGGTGGAGGCAAAGATGATGAAGACCAGGAAGGTCAGGGTGGCGATATGCAGAACAAAGATGACCAGGGCCACCCGGGCGGAATCGGAGATCCCCAGAATGGTGAGGCCGGCAAAGACGGCCAGGATCACCACCGTGGTTTCCATGGGGGGTAAAAACGGCAAAAAATCCTTGATATACTCCACCGCGGTCTTGGCGGAGATGACCGCGGTGGCCAGATAGGAGAGCAGGGTGAGGCAGGCGGCAAAGGAGGCGTCGAACTTGCGGGTGCAGTTGAGGAGGCAGTTGTAGGCGCCCCCGTCCAGAGGCAGGGCCTCCACCACCTCGGTGTAGATCTTGCGGTAGAGGTAGAGCACCCCCGCGGCCAGCAGCAGGGCCAGGGGCGCCATGGCCTGGGCGTAGACGATGGCGATCCCGGAGACATAGAGGCAGGACGAGGTGATGTCGTTGCCGCAGATGGAGGTGGCCAGCCAGGCTCCCAGGCGCTCTTTCTTCTTGGCCTTGCCCTGGATCAGTTCCTCGGGGGTGGGAGCCGCATTGGGACGGTCGGAAACCAGGGAGATTTTCGGTTTGGTCATGTCTCGGATATTAAAAGATATTTTCTCATTTGTCGAGACTCCTTTTCCAGTTTTCGGTTTTTGGTCGAAGATCCCCCCTCCCCTCCCGTCTTTTTTAAACCCTTCCTGAAACCTGCCGATATTCTAGCCAGGATATTTATGCATCCCCGGAGACAATTCCCGGGGCGTTGTAACCACCAGGAGGTTTTCTTGATCAGCGCCATTAACAGCGGACTTTCCGGTCTGGCGGCGAACACCGCCATAGTCTCGGGAGCGGCCGGCAATTTGGCCCTCCTCAACACGACCGCAGGCGCAGACGTGGACCCGGCCCGGGAAATGGTCAACCTGATCCTGGGGCAGCGGGGATTTCAGGCCAGCATCGAGGTGATTAAAACCGCGGGGGAAATGCTAGGAAGCCTCCTGGATATCCGGGTCTAAAAAATACTGTTTTCGGTTTCCGGTTTTCGGTTTTCGGCAAAAGATTGGCGATTTTCAATAGGTTATTAAGTCGATTTGTTGCCGCAAAAGCCGAAGCTGGTTTTATACTGAGCGACTTAATTAACCGCGGTTGACATTCTCTGCGGCCTCTGCGCCTCTGCGAGAAACCTTTTTATCTCGCAGAGACGCATAAAGCGCAGAGGTTAATAATGCACAATTATTTATGTCGCCATGTATAGTTGGTCTCCACCAAAAAAGCGGCCCGCAGGCCGCTTTTATCTTTTTGATTTTTCGGGTTAATCAAAAACTTTCAACTGCTTTCCTTCCAAGAGGGCTGGTTTCCTTATTTAGGCACCAAGGCCCTTGTGGCCTCGGGCACGGAAAACAACTGGAATTTCGGTTTAGCCTTCCGAACCTGGGTTAAGTGCCTTTTTGCCGATCCGGAGCCATTGGCGCCATTTACCAGGGCCACCAGTTCCCCCACGTAGCCGCGCATTTGGATGGCCTGGGAATTGAGTTCTTCGGAGGCGGATGCGGATTCTTCTGCATTGGCCGCCACTTGTTGCACGACCTGGTTCATTTCGTTCACCGCCTTGTTGATCTGCTCAACTCCCTGGGCCTGCTCGCCGGAGGCCGCGGCAATCTCCGCCACCAACTCCTTGACTTTGACGGTGTCGCCGGAAACCTGGGAAAAGCTCGCGGCGGTCTTATTGACCACTTCTGAGCCGCCCATAATTTTACTAACCGTGCCTTCAATGAGATTGGCGGTATTTTTGGCCGCGTCCGCGGCCCGCATGGCCAGATTGCGGACTTCATCGGCCACCACCGCAAAACCGGAGCCCGCCTCCCCGGCCCGGGCCGCCTCCACCGCGGCATTAAGAGCCAGCAGGTTGGTTTGAAAGGCGATTTCGTCAATGGTCTTGATGATCTTCGCCGTCTCCTGGCTGGCCCTGGTAATCTCTTGCATGGAATCGATGAGGGTGGCCATGGAAAGGTTGGCCTCTTCCACCACGTTCGCGGCTTCGTGCATCAGGGCGTCGGCCTGTCGGGCATTAGCGGCGTTTTGCTGCGTCATGGCAGACATCTCTTCCAGGGAGGCAGTGGTCTCTTCTATGGCCGCGGCCTGCTGGGACGCGCCCCCGGCCAGACCCTGGCTAGCGGTGGAAACCTCGGTGGAGGCCGATTCCAATTGGTCGGCGTTATTATTCAGGCCCGCCACCACCCGGGTGATGGGCCGGGTGATGGACCTGGTCAGGAAAATTCCCAAAAACAGGGCCAGGACAGTGCCTAAAACCATGCCCCCCACCGCCAAGGTTTTGGAGCGGTCCGTCATCCTGGTTGCGTCCTTTTTTGAGCCGGTTATATGCTGTTCGGCCTTGGGGTTGATCTCCCCCAAGATTTTCTGGACATTCCTAAGATAAGTTCCGGTTTTTTCCTGGTAAAAAGCTAAGGCCTCAGGGCGAAACTCTTTCCCCTTTTTGAGCATTACTTCCAAATTTTGCGCTGACTCATGGAGTTTTTTATGAGGTTCTTCCACCTGTTTCAATAAAGGGGCAATTTCCGGAATCGCTTCTTCAGCCTTTCTCCTGGCGTCACTGTAATACCATTTGCCGAAGGCGCATTTATGCGGGTCCTTTTCGACCCCCAATTCAGTCACGTTTTCATCCCGCTGGAATTCTCCAACCTTTCTGGCCCAATTAAGGTGGTCGATCTCCCGCTTCAGCACTTCTTTGGCAACGTTTTCGAGGAAGCTTATTTTCTCATTTACTTCCACAGTGTTAGTAACCCCACGCCATCCGACTAATCCTACTCCTAGCGTGACTACGGCCACTATCGTGAAAGCGCTGATAAGCTTAACGCTTAATTTTATCCTTTTGAACATAGAACCTCCTTTAAAAAGGTCAGAATTAAATCAGTTATCGGAAAAGTCCGGGGGAGCATTAGTGAATTATTTCACTTGTAAATATCGGTATTTTTTTCATATTAAATAAAACTTATATTTTGCATTATATCTTTACAATTATCTTTACTAATTATCTTTACTAATTATCTTTATTAATTATATGAGATTATCTGATATGCTTAATACAACTTACTTTAATACTATTACTTTATTAAAATCGATTATTCTTGTAGAACCCCTATGGGAAGGTGGGAAAAATTATCCGGAAGTTCCGGATAAAAAAACTTTCGAGGGCTTCGGCCGCGTATCGGTCATCTTTAGAGGCCGCGGCTAATTTCTGGTTATTTTGAGGTATAAATAAAATTAATTGTAGGGTCTTACCAGGATAGTTATAAAGAAATTAAGAGTCTTAGACGTTTATGTAGAGCAATTAACGGCTTGAGGGTTTGGATTTATCCAATCCCGGTTTATCCTTGATGTTGCCGGTTTTCAGAGCCTCCTTCCCGTTCTTAATTCTTCCTATTGTCCTTAAGAATCGTTGAAGCTATCGCCTTGACGGGTCGTTTTTTGCGCACCCGGAAATAACCCTGATTGAGCAGCACCCGGCAGATCCAGCACCTGGCGCACCCGATTGACTAAGGTATTGATGGGAAAGGGTTTGGCCAGAAAGGCTATTCCCGGGTCCAGCACCCCATGATGGGAGATGACGTTTTCCGCGTAGCCGGACATATACAGGACCTTGAGGTCCGCAAACCGGGAACAGAGTTTTTCCGCCAATTGGCGGCCGCTCATGCCGGGCATCACCACGTCGGTGAGAAGCAGGTGGATGGGCTCCTGATAGCTCTCGCAGACAGCCAGCGCCTCATCGGCATTGGCCGCCGGAAGCACCTGGTAACCGCTATGTTGGAGCGCTTCTGCGGCCAAATCCCTGACCGTCTCTTCGTCCTCCACCAGCAGGACGGTTTCCCAGCCCTGATGAGGCGCAGCCGCTTCCGGGAGGGATCGTTCCGTTTCCAGGGAGGCGGCGGCCAGGGGCAGGTAGATTTTGAAAGTTGTGCCCCAATTGGGTTCGCTGTACACCCAGATATAACCGCCGCTCTGCTTGACGATGCCGTAAACCGTGGACAACCCCAGGCCGGTTCCTTGATTGGCGCCCTTGGTGGTGAAGAAAGGCTCGAAGATATGGGCCTGGGTCTCTTCGTCCATGCCCTCTCCGTTATCGGTCACCGCCAGCATCACGTAGGGGCCGGCCTGGAAGTTCACGTCCCGGTGGGTATAAGCCTCTCCCAGTTCCACGTTGGCGGTCTCGAGGTTCAGCTTGCCCCCCAGGGGCATGGCGTCCCGGGCGTTAACCGCCAGGTTGATGATCACCTGCTCGATCTGGCTGGGATCGGCCTCCACCAGTCCCAGTCCGGCTTCCAGATCGGTGGCCAGGTAGATGTCCTCCCCGATCAGCCGCTGCAGGAGTTTCTCCATGTCCCGGACCACCGTGTTGAGATTGAGCCTCTTGGGCTGGAGAATCTGTTTGCGGCTGAAGGCCAGAAGCTGCCGGGTCAAAGACGCGGCCCGTTCTCCGGCCTTCCTGATCTCTTCCGCTTCCCGGTGGCGGGGATCCTGGAGATCCAGGTTGGCCGCCAGCAGTTCGGCATAGCCGATGATCCCGGTGAGCAAATTATTGAAGTCATGGGCCACCCCTCCGGCCAGCCGGCCGATGGCTTCCATTTTCTGGGCTTGCAGGAGTTGCTCTTCACTCTGCCGCAGGGCCTCTTCCGTCTCCTTGCTGCTGCTGATATCGTAGAAAACGCCGCTGATATATGCCAGATTCCCGGAAGCCTCGGCGATGATCTGGCTTCTTTCCTGAATCCACAGGATTTTGCCGTCCCTGGCCCTGATCCGGTATTCCCGGCAGTAGGATTTATTGCCCTTTAAGGCCTCGTTCACCACATGCTGGATGCCGGGAAGGTCTTCCGAAATTACCAGATCGGACCATTTTATCTTCCGGGAATCGAACTCCTCCTTGGAGAAACCGGCAACTTCCTCAATCTTATTGTCAAAGAAATCCACCGTCCAATCCCCGTATCCTTTGAAAACCAGGGCCGGGATATTCTGCACCAGCACGCGGTATTTTTCTTCACTCTCCCGGAGGGCCCTGGCGGCGCGCTGGCGCTTGGTGACATTTTTCAGGGAGAGTACCAGGAACTCCACCTCATCATGCCGGTTCAAAATCGGCACTAAGGTCCAATCCCAGTAGGTCACCCCCCATTCGGGATGATCCGGAAAGAGGTAGGGACGGGCAAATTTCTGCACCGGGGTTTTGCGTTCCACGGCTTCACTAAAGACTTCCCGGCCTTTTTTACTGGGATATAACTCAAAATGGTTCTGCCCCTGAAATTCGGAGACTTCCCGTCCCGCGGCCCGGGCGAAGGCGTCGTTGACCCGGATATAATTGAAATCTTTATCCATGATCACCAGGGGGATAATGGTGCAGCGGTAGAAGGCCTCCAGGAGCCAGGACTGTTCTTGCAGAGTTTCCACCAATTCCCGGTACTTGGCTTCGCTCCGGGCCAGGGCCAGGTTGGTCCGTTGGATGGAGCGGAACATGGGAGCAATCCAGGCGATGCCGATGAGCATTAAGGCCGAGGTGACCAGGGCCACCCATTCCGCAGTGAGGGCCGAAGTAGGAAACAATCCCAGGAACTCCGGTTGACATAAGCTGATGACCCGGCGGCAGGACATGAGGACCAGGGCCGCGGCAATCAGCACCCAGGCCAGGCACCGGCGGGTCAGGGGAATCAGCGCCAGGGCCAGGAATGCCGCCAGGAACTGCAGAATAATGGATATTTTTAAGATGATGTCTACGTTCATGTCTGTCTCTTCAGAGCGCGTGCCTCTCTTAGATAAATTATCTTGTGAAAATTATGGCTTATAAACAATAATTAGTCAAGAATCACAATTTACCAGCGGGTTCGATGCAAGGTATATGCCGGGAACAGCAAGGAGGGCTGCTTGGAATATCCTACTGATTTTATCGAGAATTCCAGTTACCGGAAGATTACCTGACTGCTGGATCAAATTTAAAGTTAACGCGACTACAGTGTTAACTTAACATTTCCTGGGTAATTTTGACAATTAAAGAGCCGGGCGCCTCCATCTTTTTCTTATCGGTGTCCATCGGCGTGCATCCGCACTTAATTATTAGCCGCGTAGGCACGCAGATTAACGCCGCTACTGCCTCAGATCCAGAAGCCGTTGATGCTCATCCACCTCCAGTCCGGGAAAGAGGTCCCGGTCCAACAGGACGAAACGCCGCCGGTCCTTGACCAGGCGTTGGATCCGGGCGTCAAAGGGAGCGAAGAAAGGACAGGTGGCCAACTCCGCCAGGCTTTTCTTTTCCCTGGCCAATGGAGGATTAAACGGAACCAGGAAACGCCCCCCCCTCAGGAACTCCGGAGCAAAATGCCGGTCGTCCACCACCAGGAAAGAGATGTGGTATTTGCGGCAAAAATCCCGGACCACCCGGGGATCGTCCGAGTAATAGGCGATGAAAAAATCTTCCAGGCGGGGCCGGAGTCTCTCCCAATAGCCCTGGCTCCAGGGATGGGCCAGCTCAAAGGTGGCCAGCGCCGGGCGTTGGGCAAAGGTGGGGACGTTGTCCAGGAGATTGGGATGTCCGGCGATGAGCGCGTTTTTGGGAGTCCGGGACAGGGCGGCGTACAGGGGCCGGTACATGGAATAGTCGAAGAGTCCCACCCCCTGGAGGCGCAGACCCCCCAGGAGCGCCACCAGCACCAATACGGCCGCGGCCGCGCCCCTGGGCCAGGGCCGCCGGGCGAGGGCTTTGTTAAGGCACAGGGCCAGCCCCACCAGGTAGCAGAGGTTGAGGGTGTACACCAGATAGCGGTCCGGAACAAAGAGCTGCAGCAGGAAGAGCCGGGCCAGGACATAAAGGAGCACGGACGCCAGAAGCAGATAACCCAAGGGTTGCAGCTTCACTTTCAGGTCCCGCCAATCGAGGCTCCGGCCCCCCCACACCGCGGTCCCCAGGAGCAGGACGCAGGCCAGGGCTCCCACAAAGATCCCTCCTTCCCGGAAGGGGGCGATGAACTCCCAGGGGCTCACAATTTCCCAAAGAATTGAGGGAACCGGGTAGATGGCATATCGCCCCCGGGCGGTGAACTCCGGTCCCCGGGCCAGGTCCGCGGCGCTCACCAGGGGGCCGAAGCCCGCGGTATTAAACTCCTGGTTCATTAACCAGACCATACCCAGGCCCGCGGCCACAACCAGGAGGTGGCCCCAATTGAGCCAGGACGGGCCGGGCCAGCGTCCGGTGCGGGCCGCCAGCCAGGCCAGGACAACTGCCACGGCTCCGATCAGAAAAATATAAGGGATAAATAGAGCCTGGAGCAGCAAGGCCAGGGCCAGGCCCCAGGGGCTGGCCGCCAGCCACGCGAGGCAAAAGAAGGCCAGCAAGGGCGCGGCAAAGGCCCGGGCCAAGCCCCCGGCCAGATGGTCCAGGAAAAAAGGCAGCAGCCAATAAAGCCCCACCGTAAACCAGCCCAGGGAGCGGGAGCCCAGGCGGACGCCGATGCGGAACAGGCACCAGCCCAGAAACACGAACAACAGACCCGGCAGCCACTTGGAAAAGGTGATGGGCGCCGCCACCGGCGAGGAGAACCAGAGTCCCTGTCCCAGGGAGAGGACCGCGAACGACAGGAACGGCAGCCACTTGGAGACGATGGCCAGGGTCAGCAGCGTCGAGGCCAGCCGGTAGAGGCCTTTGACCCCCCAGGTCACATAAGCCCGGGCGTAATCGGTGAGCAAATCCCCGGGGAAAAGCTCCGGGTCCCCCCACTGCTGCATCCAAAAAATCTGTTGCCGCACGTCGTCATTGATGACCCAGTGCCGGGTCAAGGCCTGATAGTGGGCAAAGATAAAGACGGCCGCCGAGAGCAAGACCACCAGGACCGGATCGGTCCGGGGAACGGCGGCCGGTGGAGGCGAGCCTCCCAGGGAATCAAATTTCTTTTTCAAAAATGCGAAAGACCTTATAAGGTTCGGCGCCCACGGACCTGAAGGCCCGTATGTAGTGCTTCAGGTTTTCGGGAATCAGGGACAGGTCGCAGAAATTGCAGGGCGTTTCCCGCACCGCGTCCACATAGCTCTTGAGGATCAAGGCATGGTGCAGCTTACGCCCCTGGTAAGGCTGCCGCACTCCCAGGACCAGGGCCCGGGCCTTCCTGACGGGCCGGTATTGGGCCTCGTAAAGGAGACGCAGCTTGTTAAAGAAGGATAATTCGCCGTTGAACCGTTTGATGGCGGGGTTGAGGTCGGGCAGGACGATGGAAAAGGCCACCAGAGCGTCCCCGTCCAGGAGCAGTTTCACCAGGTTGGGGCGCAGCAGGGGTTTGAGTTCGCTAAAAAACTTTTGGAACTGCTTCCAGGTGAGGGGCAGGTGGCACCAGTTGGCTCTCCAGGCCTCGTTAAAGAGTTCGTAGACTTCTTGTTGGCGCCGCTTAAGGTCCGCGGAGGCCATGGGGACCAGCCTCAGGTTCTGGCCCCGGAGAATCTCGGAGATTTTTTCCTCCAGGGGCTCCACGGGAAAACGCTGGGTGAGGCGCAGGGCGAAGAAATCGAAGGTCTTGCGAAACCCCAGGTCCCCCAGGAGTCGGGGATAATACGCGGGATTATGGGACTGAAACATCGCCGGCAGGGAATCGAAACCATCCACCAACAGGCCCACTTCATCGTAGATGGAGAAGCTCAACGGCCCCAGGAGCCGGGTCCGGCCCTGCCCCCGCAGCCAGCCGCCCGCAGCCTCGAACAGCGCGGCCGCCACCTTAAGGTCTGGGATACATTCGAAAAAACCGAAAAAACCGGTTACCCGGCCATAGAGATCATCATAAAGATGATTGAGGTGCGCGGAAATGCGCCCCACGGGCAGCCCTTGGCGCAGGGCCAGGAAATACCGGGCCTCCCCCACTTCGAAAAAAGGACCCTTGTTAGGGTCCAGGAAATCTCTTTGCCGCCCCAGGAGGGGGGGGACCCAATAGGGGTCATGTTGGTAGATCCGCCAGGGGAGCCGCAGAAATTCCCAAAGTTCTCCTTCATCCAGGACGGGAACCACCCTGACCCCTTCGCGGTATGCGGTGACCCCCATGGAATTACTTGGACTGGCGCATGACAATGCGCACCTTCATGCCTTCCTTCAGCGTCAAATCGGGGTTGGGCACCTCGAATTCCGCTTCGTAATAGGTGGGCAGGTCCAGGCCGGGTTTCATGGGCAGCCAGGAGAGGCGGCTGACCCGGGCGGCAAACTTTTTCCCGGGCAGGGATTCGGGCAGGATCTCAGCCTGATCCCCCACTTTTACCCGCAAGGATTCCATTTCATGAACCTGGGCCTTAACCACCAGCGGGTCCATCACCCCCACCTGGAAGACCGGGGTATTGGCTTCCAGTTGCGCGCCCGGCCGCAATTCCGGATGCACGAAGAGCACGAAGCCGTTGATGGGAGACTTCAGGGTGGCGGCCTGGGGCGCATGGTCTTCACCAACGGCATTGCCCATGTGGGTCCGCAAGACCTGGAGGTCCTCGGCGGCAATTTTCTTTTCCCGGCTCAGTTGCTTCTGGATGGCCTGTTTCTGTTGGCCCAGCAGCTTATAATCCTTCTCCACCTGGGCCTGGGCCTGTTTGGAGGCCATGCCTTTGGCGGCCAACTGTTCGACCTCCCGGCGTTTGGCCCCGGCCAGGCTCAGGGACCGCTCCACTTCCGTAAGTTTCACCTCCAGGTCTTTGACCTGGGGGGGAGACAGGCGCCGCTGCAGTTGCAAAGCGGCCTCCGGGGTGAGGCGGTACTGGGCCAGGACTTCGTCCGTTTTGACCTGCTGCCCCGCTTGGGCCTCCAGGGTGGTGATAATTCCTTGGAAGGGCATCACCACGTATCTCTTGAGAGGACATGTGAATTTGCCGATAAAGGCCACCTCGCCCGCCGGGGGGGTGGCCGGGATTGGCGCCTCGGCTTTCCCTTTCTCATTGGCCTTGGCCGGGTCGCGGCTCCAGGCCGGCTGGCCGGCCAGGGCCAGCCAGATTAAGGCGAAGGCCCCCAGCAGACAAAGAAGGCGCTTATTGGTGTTGTTGCCAGGATTGTTCATCCACATAACTCGCACTCAGGTCTCCGGAAAGGTGGCGTAGCCCCAGCACCGCCAGGTCGTAGTTCAGGTTATTCAGGGAAGTGGCCTTTTGAGCCTCCATCAGGATTTTTCGCCCCTCCAGGAGGACGGATAGCTCTCCCCCGGATTGATAGCGGATGTCTCCTTGGCGTTCTTTGAGGCGCGCCAGTTCCTCCTGGGCCTGGGCCGTCTTGCGGTTCACCTCCGCGACCCTCAGGTTTTCCTGGGCGTCGGCCCACTTGTCGGTCAAATCGAGGCCCTGTTCGTCCATTTCCACCTCATATTGCCGCAAGACGGTCTTTTGCCGGGAAATGTTCCTGACCCGTTTAAATCCGTCCCACACCGGCACTTCCAGGCCCATGGAGAAGAACAAGTCCCGGGAGCGGGTCGTGCTTAAAGGATCCGGGGTGGTGGCGCCGAAGAACACCATGGGCAACAGCCTGGCCTTGGCCAAAGTGATATTGAACTGCTGCAGCTCTTTTTTCAGGGCCGCGATCTTGAGCATATTAGAGCGCCTCTTGGCCTCCTCCAGGGAAGCGGAGGCGGGATCGAAGCTCCCCATCACCTGGCGCCGCGCGTCTTTGCAATCCAGTTCCAGGGTCTGTTCCGGTTTCAAGCCGATAACGGCCTTAATTCGGTCATGGAGCCGTTTCTGAGAAACGGCGAGGCGCTCCTGTTCCGCCTTCGCGGCTGCACACTCCTGGGTGGCCACCTTGACCTCCAGGGAGGTGCCGGAGCCGATTTTCTCCCGGTTTTGGAAATAGTCCAAGTTCTGGCGGGCCAGATCCACAAAGCTCTGCTGCCGGGCCGCGGCTGCCATCAGAGTCTCCATTTCCAGAAACATCCGCCCCAGCTTTTGAATGCCTTCGGAAACGACCTGCATGTGGGCCAGAACCGCGATTTGGGTGAATAATTTCTTGGCCTGCAGGGTGAAATAAGATTCCAGGGGATTATAAGCGCCGCTGACAAAACTCAGGGTATAAGGGCGGTTGGCGCTTCCTTCCGGGCGGTTCACATAGTACTGGGTGCGAAAAGTCAGCTTGGGGGCCAGGTCAAACTTGCTGTCGGTCTCGTCCAGGTGTTTGATCTCGACTTCCAGGGAGCTTTTCAGGAAAAAAGGGGACCGTCTGATGGCCAGCCGCACCGCGCGGTCATAGTTCACCGGCCCGGTGACGGCCTCCGTCTCCTGGTGGACGACTGCTTGCGGGGCTTCTTCCCCCAGGGCCGCAGGCGCCGGGATGAACCAAAGGAGGGCCAAGGGAATAACAACCAGGAAGAGGAAAAGTTTCTCGCCTATAAGGCCGCACTTCTCCCCTGGGCGCGGCGTTGTCAGGCTTGAGCCTGCCGCACCCCGGAGATTATTTTTCATAAAGGATGCCGTCCTCCAGGGAGAATACGCGGTGGCAGCGTTCCGCCACCTGGGAATCGTGGGTCACCACTATCAAGGCGGTTTCCCCCAGGGCCACAATCTTTTCGAAATGATCCATGATCTTGTGGCCGTTCTGACGATCGAGCTGGCCGGTGGGTTCGTCCGCCAGGATCACCCGGGGCTGGTTGACCAGGGCCCGGGCCACCGCCACCCGCTGCCGTTCGCCGCCGGAGAGCCGGTTGGCGGGATGGCTCATACGATGGGCCAGGCCCACCATCTCCAGCGCGGCGGCGATGCGCGCCGGCCGTTCCTGGCGCTCCACCATGGCGTACACCAAGGGGAACTCCAGGTTTTCATAAACCGTGGAGTTCTCGAAGAGATCGCAATTCTGAAAGACGAAACCCACCCGCCGGCGGCGGAACTCCGCCTGGTCCGCGCGGCTTAAGTGCAGCACGTCCTGTCCGAGGAACTGGTAGTTTCCGGAAGATGCCGGCTGCAACAGGCCTAAAATAAAGAGAAGCGAGGACTTGCCCGATCCCGAGGGCCCGGTGACCGCTATCATCTCTCCGGGGTGCACTTCCAGGTTGACTCCCCTCAGGACCGGGATGACCCCATGCCCGTTGCTGTAGTGTTTGGACAGGCGGATCACCTGGATCAGGGGGCCGTTAACCAGGGAGGGGGTAGCCGGCTTATTCATAACGGATGGCGGAGACGGGTTCCATGCGGCTGGCCCGGATGGAAGGATAGAGCCCGGCGGCCACTCCCAAACCCACGGCCACCAGCAGGCCGATCATAACGCAAAAAAGGAAAAGTCCCTGCGCGGGATGGCTGTTGATCATGATGCTGGTGATCTCCACGACCACCAACCCCATGAGGCTGCCCGCCAGGGAGGCGGTAAAGCTGAGACAGACGGCTTCGGCCAGGAACTGGGCCATAATGGCCTGATCCTCGGCGCCCATGGCTTTTTTCAGGCCGATTTCCCGGGTCCGGGACCTGACCGCGGCCATCATCACCGTCCAGATGCCCACTCCCCCCAGGATCAGGGTGGCGACGATGGAGCTGAAAATGAAAAGCTCGACCCAAAAGGCTATGGCCTGCACCCGTTTCACCTGATCCCAGGCCACGTCCACTTTGAGGCCCTGCACATACTGTTGCGACTGGATCGCCTGGGAAATGAGGGGCACTACCTTCTCCACGTCATCCCAGGTGGAGCACCGCAAATAGATGCGGTTCGGGTTGCTGATGTTAGGGATGCGATCCTGGGCGGTGGTAAAGGGCAAAAAGGCAAACTGCCGCAGGTCGCCCAGGCCCACGTCTTTCAGCACCCCCGTTACCGTGTAGATGTCCTGCTGGATTTCCAGTTCGGCCCCGGCCACGTCAATGGCGCCGAACAGGGTGCGGGCCAATTCCGGGCCCAAGACGACGGCCCGCCGGTGGTGGTTATTTTCCTCCTGGCCGAAAAGTTTTCCCTTTTGGGCCGATAATCCGCAGACCTCAAAGAAGGCCCGGTCCGCGCCGAACAGGGAAAAGCCGTATTGTTGTCCCTGGAGGCTGGTTTGCGCCGAGAAGGTGCTGACCGCCAGGCTGGCGTCTTTCACCCCCGGCAACCGGCGCAGGGCTTCCAGAGTGGATTGTTGAAAGTGTTGGTGTTGATAGGGAGGCAGTTTTTCGAAGTAGATCTTGATGAGGGTGGCCCGCCCCAGCAGTTCCAGGTCGCGGTTGAAATTCTCCTTGAGGTCCCGGCCCATGGTGATGATGGTGATAAAGCCGGCGGTGCCCAGGGCAATGGCCAACATTACCCCCCAGTAGCGCCGGCGATGGCGCAGGAGCTGGCGAATACTGAGCCGCAGCAGGTCACTGAGCCTCAAAGAAAAATATCCCCCAAATATATTTCGGCGTTACCGGCAAATTTCTCAAGTTAAATGGTCAGGCTCTGGGACGAATAACCACCCTTGGACAGAAACGGCTCCCTCTCGGTAAGATCCTCAGCCCGGATCCGGTGTTTCTTGGCCAGACGGGCCAGAACTTCCAGGACAAAATCGATCTGACGGTCTTCGTGGGTGCTCATGTAGGCGGTGCGGATCACCGCCTGGCCCCGGGGCACTGCCGGAAAGATGGCCGGCAGGGCGAACACGCCTTCCTCAAACAGATCCCGAGCAAAAGCGAAGGCCTTCTGGTCGTCCCCGATATAGATGGGAATAATGGGGGTTTTTGAATCTCCGGTAACGAGACCGATTTCCCGATAGCCGGCTTGGACTCTGCGGACGATCTCCCACAGGCGGGGCACCCTGTCCGGATCCTTCTCCAGGATATCCAGGCAGCCTAATACCGTGGCCGCATTGCTGGCGGGCAGGGCCGCGGAGAAGATCAGGGGCCGGGAATGATGGCGTAAATACTCCATCACGTCTTCATCGTCCGCGGCGATGAACCCCCCCACGGAAGCCAGGGCCTTGCTGAAAGTGCCCATGATGAAATCCACCTGGCTGTTCATGCCGAAGTGGGCCACCGTGCCCCGTCCCTGGGGTCCCATAACCCCCAGGCCGTGGGCGTCATCCAGGTAGATGAGTAGATCCGGGAATTCCTTTTTTAATTGCACCAATTCCGGCAGAGGGGAAAGATCCCCGGACATGCTGAACACCCCTTCTGTGATCAGCAGTACCAGCCCGTGGGGATTTTTCTCCTTAATGGAGGCCAATTTTTGGGCCGCGGCTTCCACGTCGTTATGGGCAAAAGGAACCAGCCGGGCCCGTGAAGCCTGGCAACCTTCAAAGATGCTGGCGTGATTTTCCCGGTCGCACAGGATCATATCCTGAGGCGTCAGCAAACAGGCGATGGCCCCCAGGTTGGTGCTGAAGCCGGTGACGTGCACTACCGCCTTTTTCTTGTGGACAAAGGCCGCCAGACGCTCTTCCAGGACTTCATGCAAGACCAGATTGCCGCACAGGAAACGGGACCCCCCGGCCCCCGTACCCCAGTGACGCATAGCCTTTGCAGCCGCTTCCATTACCTGAGGGTCATGACTCAAGCCCAGGTAATCATTGGAACCGATCATGATGAGCCGCCGGCCGTTCACCTCCACCTCGGTCCCCCACGACTGAGATAAAGGGCGAAAATAGGGGTAGTATCCCCCTGCTTTGCCGGCTTGCACGTAGCGGGCAAAAGGTTGGCAGCGTGCTTTTAGTGACATATAAGAATCTGCTCCTCCCCCGTATGTCTATACCTTTTTAATGGTATCTTAAGAAAAAGTCAACCGTATTTAATCACAAGGCCTAGAGCGCTTCCCCTGTTTCTAGGCAAAAATTCCTACATCCCCGTTTATGTAACTTGTCCGTGAACCGAACCTCCTGGGTTAAGTATTTGATATTACATATCATTTATCCGTTCACAATAAGACTGCATCTTATTGGCCAAGATTAAATTTTCCCAAGACATATTAAGTCATAAAAGAGCGTTATACCAGAAGAAAGATGCGAGGATAAATAAAAATATTATTTAAATCCGGGCAATCGTCCTCTCGTCCGCTTATGGAGCCGCAATCCGGGCTTCGGCATTTCGTAAATATTATCCTTGACAGGTTCGTTGGCCCGGCTTCCGTTAAGTTTCTAAATATCCGGCGGTTTGTTTTCTGCCGGTGATACCCCCAGGAACCGCCGGATGCTCACCATTTGATCCCAGGTCAGGCGCAGGCGCTCCGGATACCAGAACTGCGGGGGCACCCGCTCTCCGGCCGCCCGGGTAGGGGAGCCGGGGTTCTCCAGGCCCCGGTAGAAATCCCGGGAGGCCCGGCTCATCCCGCTATAGAGCTTTTCCCAGGGCGGCAGGCCCGCCAGTTGGCCGGCGACCATGACCGCCAGGAGCCCCAGGGGCGCCAGGCGGACCGCGGGGCGCAGGAGCATCCGACGCTGCCAGATGCCCCAGGCCAGACCCAGCAGGATCAGGGTCCCCATCAGGGTGTAGACCGCGTAGCGGGGAGCAAAGGCTTGATTCAGGCCTCTCTGGTAGCGGGCCAGGGAGACCAGGAAGAAGGGCAAGGCATTGAGGCTCAGGGCCCAAAGTCCCAGACGCTTCTCCCGGGGTTCCCCCCAGCGCCGGATCAGCTCCAGGCTGACCACCAGGGCCGCGCCCCCCAACATGTAGGCCCGCACCGGGAAATGATAATGCCCCCAAAATAAATAAATAAAGGGAGAAAGGCAAGCCGCAAAAAGCCAGTGCAGCAAATAGGCGGGGCCGGGCAAACCGGCCACAATGCCCTGGTTATGGCTGGCCGCGGCCGTAAAACCGGCAAAGGTAAAATAGCCCCAGGAGAACAGCAGGAAAGGCAGGGCCACCGCGGCAATCACCGCCAGGAATTGGCGGCGCTTCTCTTTGCCTCCGAGGATGGCGATATATAACGGCAGGGACCAGACCGCCAGGATGGTGAAGTTCCAGGAAAGCAGGGACATCCCGACGCACAAGGCGACGCCCCCCAAGGAGGCCCGGGAGGAAGTCTCCAGATAGCGATGCGTCAGCAGCAGAGCCAGGAGGAAAAAAATGTAGCATAAGAGGGCGTTGATGTAGAAGGCCACCTGGGTCAGGCTGGTCAAGGCCGCGGCCCCGCCGTAAAATAAACCCAGGACCAACGCGGTCAGGGGCCGGAAGTGCCGCCGCAAAAACAGGTAGTATAGAAAAGCCAGCAGGCCTGCGGCCAGGCAATTGAGCAGGAGCAGGCGGTCATAGTTCTCCCCGAAGGCGCTCACCAGGCCGTAAGAGACCGCCCGGGACAACGGCATCCAGACCTCGCCGTCCGGCGTCAGCAGGTACTGCCAGAAGGGATGGCCCACCATCTGGGAAAGGATGGCCCAGTCGTCCTCGATGAAAAAAAAGAGTCCGGGACGCCAAAACATGGCCACGGGCAGCGCCAGAAAAAGCAGCGCTACCCCGGCCAGGTAAAGACCCCGGGGGTTGGCTGAGGCAAATCTCATGAACGCAGTCTGCTTAGAAAATAGTTCCGGGTTCCGGGTTCCGTTCTTGGTTTCGGGTTCTGGGTTCTGGGTTCCGGGTTCAAGGTTTCTTTTATATGGTTATTATTTTAGATAGGGGCCGGCGCCAAATAGTTAGCTTCTTCTCCCTATCCCAGACTGCGGCCCGGCCCCCGGACGCCGGCACCGGGCCGGAGAGTTGCATTTTCCCTGTAAATCCTGTACAAATTCCCAAGTAGGAGCGCCTCTGGCAATATATCAGAGGGAGCAACGGGGGGAAAGAAATTGTTGGCAGGAAAGAAAGTGCTGGTGGTCATGCCCGCGTACAACGCGGCCCTCACCCTGGAACGCACCTTCCAGGACATCCCTTTCGACATTGTGGACGAAGTCCTGCTGGTGGACGACGCCTCCCACGACGAGACCCTGGAAGTCGCCCATAAGCTGGGAATCCGCTGCTTTTTGCACGAACGGAATTTGGGCTACGGCCGCAACCAGAAGACCTGCTACACCGAAGCCCTGAAATTAGGGGCGGACATCGTGGTCATGGTCCACCCCGACTACCAATATTCCCCCAAGATCATTCCCGCATTGGCCGGACTGGTGGCCAGCGGCGAATACGACGCGGCCCTGGGTTCCCGCATCCTTGGCGGCAAGGCCCGCCAGGGAGGCATGCCCGTTTATAAATACCTGGCCAACCGCTTCCTGACCGCGTTTCAGAATCTGTTGTTAGGGGCCAAACTCTCCGAATACCACACGGGGTTTAGGGCTTTTTCCCGCCAGGTGTTGGAGACCCTGCCCCTGTGGGAAAATTCCGACGATTTTCTGTTCGATAACGAGATGCTGTCCCAGACCCTCTTTTTCGGGTTCCGGGTGGGCGAAGCCTCCTGCCCCACCCGCTATTTCGCAGAGGCCTCTTCCATCAATTTTCCCCGGAGCGTGAAATACGGCGTGGGAGTCCTGGCCACCTCGGTGAAATTTTTCCTCCAAAAGCGGAACTGGAACCAATTCCGCATCTTCTCCCCTTCAGGACGCGGGCTGCTTGACCCTTCTTATTATTCCGAGAGAACTCCGCCCCTGGAGTCGGCGTCCTCCCTGCCGCCGGGGAATCCTTCCCACAGCGGCTAAACCGGTAGTTAGTTTCAAGTTCCTGGTTCCGAGTTCCAAGTTTTGTAGTTTTGTAGGGTGCGCTTTGCGCACCTTTTAATTTTCCTTCCCTTTATAATCTCGAATATCCTTTCTTAATCCGCCCCACGACGCGAATAGCTCCTATTATGGAATAAGCAATTGATCTCCATGATAATTATTCTTTGACTTGCGACTATTTTCGTGCAAAACTCCTAAAAATAGTAAATTTTCCAAGGCTGCCGCTTTTTCGAAAGGGAGTAAAAAATGAAGCGCTTACCGATGGTTATTGCGATTTCATTTCTGACCGCAATATGGTTGTGGTTTTCTCCAGCCGCGGCCGCGGCGCCCCGGATCGGCCTCAATCCGGATACGGGGCCGCCCACCAGCAAGGTGACGGTGAAAGGCAAGGGCTTTTTTCCTAATGCCGAAGTGGATATTTTTTTCGACACCGTAAACCAAGCCCTGGTGACCACCACCCCCCGGGGCGACTTCTCCGTAACCATCGAGGCGCCTGCTGCGGCCCAACCCGGGGAACACTGGATCACCGCCAAGGAGCGTCTGGGACGCATCGGTCCCCGGGCGGCGCAAAAGCCTTTTCTGGTGCGCACCGATTGGGCCCAGTGGGGGTTCGGCAGCGAGCGCCAGGGGTGGAATCCTTACGAAAACACTTTGAATAGTTCCAATGTGGCCAATCTGGAATTGGCCTGGAGGGATCAAATCAGGGGTGAGCCATTTGAATCACTCGCAACTCCCGTTGTAGCAGGCGGCGTGGTTTATTCTTACAATAGTTACGGCATATTAACCGCATTCAAGGCAAAAACCGGCCAAAGGCTCTGGGATTCTCCTCTAGGTACAAATTGGACACTTGGAATTTCCCCGGCAGTGGCCGGCAGCCTGGTCTACGTTGGCGCTGATGATTATTACTATGCCCTCAATGCTGCCAGCGGCAATATCCAATGGAAGGCGGAATATCACCGGGGCGATATCGATTCCTCACCGGCAGTAGCGGATGGGGTGGTCTATGCGAGCGTCTCATACGCGGATTTGCTATATGCATTCAAAGGAACCGACGGATCCATCATCTGGACCAGAAACATTGATAATCCCAAGAATTCGGGGTGGTGCAACGGACCACCCGCAGTGGCGGGCGGCGTGGTTTATGTGGCCTCTTGCAGCGACCACCTTTACGCCTTTAAAACCGCGAAGGGAAGGCGGCAATGGCTAACCAAAATTTTCCACGGTGGCCGTCCTTCTGTTGCAACAGCTAATGGCATGGTATATGTGGGGTCAGAGGGGGCATGGGGTTGCGCGTTCTCTGCTTTCAACGCCGACAGCGGTATTTTAGCATGGTCCGCCCTCGTTAGCGGCAACGCTGGTCCTCCAGCGGTGGCCAACGGCACGGTTTATGTGGGGTCGGGGGATGGTAATCTCTATGCCTTTAACGCAGACAGCGGCGCTTTGTTATGGACCTCCCCCACCGGTGGCTCCATTTTCTCACCACCTTCGGTGGCCAATGGGGTGGTCTATATAGGGTCAAGTGATGGCAAGATCTATGCTTTTAGGGCCGACAACGGCACCTTGCTATGGAGGGCGGCCCTCAGTAAGCCGGGGCATCCAATTTATTGCTCTCCGATCGTGGCCGATGGCATGGTCTTTGTGTCGGATTGCGTCTCCCTTTCCGCTTTCAGCCTCTTTGGCCGCCAGGACCATCCTGAGGTCCCCCGGCCCGATCCCGGAACTCTAATGCCCGACCGGAGCCTGACGCTCCGGCCCGGTCAATGATATTTCTGTCAAAGTAAGGTCGCGTGGGAGGAATGGTGCGTGGAACGCACCCTACCCTACCCCTTCCATCTCATCAAGCTCCGACAAAGTGGTTCCCTCCACCGGGCCGGTCTTTTTGAGCCAGGTCAGGAACGACCGGATTTTGTGCACCAGTCCGACCACCGCGGCTTCCGTGGGGAATTGGGGGTTGCCGCCGGGGGCCAGTTCCGTGGAATGGAGGAACAGGTGCAGCACCCGGCCCCCCCGGCGCCGGTGCAGCCGCGCGGCCAGGCGCATGGAAGGGAGGGGATACCACACGGGTTGGACGCCCGCGGCCAGGGCGTATCGGAACCAGGACCGGAGGCGTTCTCCCCTGGCGCCGGGAAAGATCGAGGATATCCGGTAAACCAGGCGGGCCGCGGCGGCAACCACCGGCACCATGGTTAAGGGGGCCTCCACCAGGGCCGCGGCGCCCGCAGCCGGGGCCGGCAACCGGAAGGGATCGTTGGGCGCCAGGAAATGTTGCGGCCCCCCCACCTTTTGGGTCAGGGGCACCATGCTGCTATCCACTTTAAAGCCCATCTCCGGCAGCAGGGACAGGAGCTGCGGCCCCCAGTCGAACCGGCCCATGCGAAAGGAGCGGGGCGTCACCCCTAATCCCTCTTGGATGGCGGCCACCAGGTTGGCCAGCTTCTCTTTGAGAACGGGCAACGGAATCTTCTCGGAACGCACCGGCTCGGGTTCGGGCAACTCCACCAAAGGCGGGGTGTTCCAGGGATGCAGGTGCGCGCCGATCTCCGCACCGTAACGCTCCCGCCAATAACGCAAGACCTTCCGGGCTTCCGGGTCCTGGGCCACGTGGTAGGTGGCCAGGAGGGTTAAAGGAAAGCCGAATTCCCGGGGGATGAACTCCAGGCGGCGAAGTTCGGCCACATTGCTCACCCCGGCGGGCGTCCGGGCGTATGCCCCGGAAAAGAGGCCTTCTTCCTCGACGTCGATGCTGATGACGAGTTTTAGTCCTTTTGGATAGGTCTTATCCGGCATTGTTTTAAAAGACCTAATTTTCATCATTCCTGATAGGTCAAAAAAAAGGGAAGATGGCGATCCCCTTCCCTAAATTTGGTCTAGTCAATGAACTTCGGGAAGCCTTGCCCGACAACCTTAGCGGTTTTGCAGGTATTTGATAGTCAGGAAATCATTTTTGTATGAGGAAATATATGAGACCCCGCTAACAAAGATATTTCCTTGTCCGTCCAGGGCAATAGCAGATAAATTACTGGGGGCGTTTTCCGGCCCATGGTAGCGGCGTACCCATATACGGCGGCCATCAGTGTTGTATTTAATGGTCAAGCATTTCACTATATTTGGCTCACCGCCCCATTCTGAACCAGTAATATAGACGTTGCCCTGACTATCCACTGTCATGGCATTTGCTTGGCTCGAGCCGAGCGGCCCAGAGAAGCGTTTGACCCAGAGCTTTTGTCCCTCAGGGTTGTACTTGACGGTGACGATACTCTCACGCCCGGTATTCCCAGTAACATAGGTATTCCCCAGGCCGTCCAGGGCAATGCCGGGGTTAGGCCATCCGACTGCGTCGGAGCGGCGTACCCAAAGCCGCTGCCCATCAGCGCTGTATTTGATGGTCACGCAATCGTCATCTCCAGATTCGGAATTCCATGAAGTGCCGGTGATATAAACATTTCCCTGGGAATCCACGACCAGAGCGGAGGGATAATCGTTTCGGTTCCCAGGCCCGTTGTAACGCCTGGCCCAGAGTTCCTGGCCGTCGGGGCCGTACTTAATGGTGAGGTAGTCATAGTTTTCGAAGGAATAAGAATAGCCGGTCACATAAACGTTGGCTTGGCTGTCCATGCCGATGGCGGTGGCGACTCCGTTAAAATTTCGCACCCAAAGTTCTTGGCCATCAGGGCTGTACTTGATGGTCACAGTCCCGGTGATATAAACATTTCCCTGGCCATCAACAGCCATGGCGTTGGCAAAATCACTATACTCACCAGGTGGATCGCCGAATGTTTGCCACCATCGGGGCTGGCCGTTTGCGCTGAATTTGAAGGTGGCAATAGTAGGGAAATAGCCGATATAGTGGCTACCGAAAGCTGAGGACCCAGTGACAAAGACATTGCCCTGGGGGTCCACCTTCATAGCCTCGGCTTGATTATAAGAATATTCCCCTTCGTAATATCTGGCCCAAACCACTTGGCCCGCAGAGCTTAATTTAAGGGTGACGAAGGAAGAGGTGCCATTTCCGCCATACACCGAGGTGCCGGTTACATAGACGTTTCCCTGGTCATCTACTGCCAAGCCTTTGACAGTCTTAAGCAGATCATCTCCCTCGCGGTAGCGGTTGACCCAGGCGGTGGTCACTCCCCCTTTGATTATTCTGCTTTCTGCAGCCTCCGGGAAGGCCATTCCGGATAGGCCTGCGCAGCATAGAATTAAGAGCAGCCAAACAACCAAACGCTTCTTATGACTCTGTCTAACCAGGTTCACGGTTCGGCTCCTCAAGAATGCCAGATGGTCCCAAGGTCCATTTAAAGTCTCACTAAGCCTTTTTTCTAGAAAACTTATTATGCCAGCACATTATCACAAAAAAATTTTCATTTAAATTTTAATCATGGGCAACTTTTGGAAAATAATATATTTTCTGCATCCATCGAACTTTTCAATTTTCAGGATCGATCTCCTTTAGGCAGGCACGCCAGCCCTTAAATCCACCGCCACCTTTACGCTCTCGAAGCGGCGCTTGTCGAAGGCCGTCCGGAAGGCCCGGCGGTATTCCTTTAAGGGAAAAAGATGGGACAGCAGCCCCTCTTTGGGGTAATCCCCCCGGGCCAGCAGTTCCACGGCCAGCTCGTAGGTGCGGACCCTTCGTCCCCGCAAAAAGCCGTAAGAAAACATGGATGAGCCGGTGAGTTTCAGTTCCCGGAACCAGAGGCTGGAGAGGTCCACCCGGTCCAGGGTCCCGGCGGTGCCCACCAGCACGTAGGTCCCCCGGCCCCGCAAGGCCAACAGGCCTTCCTGCATGGAGGTTCTGCTGCCCACGCAGTCGAAAAAGATGTCCGCGCCCCCTTCCACGTTCCCGCCCCCCAGGATGGTGGGCAGATGCCGGGCCCCCAAGGCCGCGGCCAGCTCCTGCCGGCCGGGTTCAATCAGCACCGTCTCCGCGCCCCCGGCCCGGGCCAGGTCCTCCTGGAACGGGTACCGGGCCACGGCCACCACCCGGGCTTCCGTCTCCAGGGCCTGAAAGATGCGGATCAACTGCTGGCCGATGATCCCCGCGCCGTAGACCACCACCAGGTCCCCAGGTTGCGGGAAATTATCCAGCACCGGCTGCAGGGCCGATGCCAGGGAATCCACCAGGGCCGCAGCCTCGTCCGGCATGCTCTCCGGCAGCCGCACCAGCCGGCTGGGGTGCGCGGCCATGAATTCCCCCAGGCCGCCGCCCGCGTCCCGGTGAAAGCCGATGATGGCCCCGGCGGACAAGGCGCCTTGAGTAAAGTTTTCGCAGAGGTTATATTCCCCCCGGGCGCAGAAGCGGCAGGGCGACAGGCCCCGGGTGGCGCAGGGCAGCACCGGCTCCACCGCCACCCGGTCGCCTTGGCGCCACTGGGAACCGGGCGGGGCCTCGGCCACCTCCCCCACCACTTCGTGGCCCAGCACCGCGGGAAAGGAGGCGTAGGGCTCCAGCAGCAGGGATTCCACCCCTTTGAGGAGCCTGAGGTCAGAGCCGCAGATGCCGCAGATGCGGTTGCGCAGCACGATCCAGTCCGGTCCGGGCCTGGGCAAATCGATTTCCTGGAGCCTCAACGGGGCTAGGCCCGGCAAAAAGCGCCGGGGCCGCAGGCGATACCACAGCCGGGCCAGTAGGTACCGGGGAACGGAGCGGGTATAGACCAGGACTTGCATGGGTTTTGGGTTCTGGGTTTTTGGTTCTGGGGCCAGCGGGTAATGGCCAGTAGCCAGTGTCGGTGGGCTACTGCTGCCAACCACTATCTTTTCCCCTGGGACCAGCGCCCTGTCAAGCCTCTTCTCGGAAGATCGTTTGGATATTAAGCTTAATTCAGTATAATATAACAATTTCAAGGAACCCAGAACCTAAAACCCAGAACCCAGAACCTCTAATTATCAGGAAGTCTAATGGGAAAACACAGCCGAGTAGGCCTGGGGGTGGTGCTGAAAAGCATACGCCAACTGGTCCGCCACCCCTGGATTTATCATAAGCTTGCGGCCTTGCAGTTGGAAAAAGGGCTTTTCAACCTGGCCTATCCCCCCTCCAGCGAGGGCCGGGGGCACCGCATCCGCCAGGTGAGCCTCAGAATTACCGATTTTTGTAATCTCCGCTGCCATACCTGCGGCCAGTGGGGGGACCGGGGGTTTCTCCGGGGCCAGGATTTGAAGGAATTCAAAAAGCGGGAAGTGCCGGCAAGCCGCTATATCGAGGTTTTTGAAGACCTGAAGCGCCACGGCCACCGGCCTTTGCTCTACCTCTGGGGGGGCGAGCCCATGCTTTACGAAGGGGCTTTGGAGGTCATCGACGCGGCCACCAAATTGGGCTTCCCCACCTCCATCGCCACCAACGGCACCCGCATCGCCTCTTTCGCCGAGCGCCTGGTCAAGGCCCCCCTGTTTTTGATGCAGGTCTCCATCGACGGCCCCACCGCGGCCATCCATAACCGGGCCCGTCCCGGGGTGGGCGCCGCGGATAATTTTGCGGACATCCAGGCCGGGCTGGCCGCGGTGCAGCAAGCCCGGAAAACGCATAAATCGGGCCTGCCCCTCATTGCCTCCCTCACCACCATTTCCCGGGAAAACTACCGGCATCTGTTGGAGATCTACGAGGCCTTCCGGGATAAGGTGGACCTCTTTGTCTTTTACCTGGCCTGGTGGATCGACAAAGACCGGGCCCAGGCCCATGAAGACGACTTTTCCCGGCGCTTCGGCTTCAAACCCACGCGGCCCTGGGGCTGGGTGGGCGACTGGCAGCCCGATGACTACCGGGAACTGAACCGGCAGTTGGAGGAATTGCAGCACCGCTCCCGTCCCTGGTCCGCGCCGCCGGTCACCATCATTCCGCCCTTCCTGGGGGAAGCCGACCTGCGCACCTATTACACCGACCACCGGGCCAACTTCGGCTTTAACCGCTGCCTGTCCATCTTTCAGGTGGTGGAAGTGAATTCCAACGGCGACCTCTCTCCTTGCCGGGACTACCACGATTACGTGGTGGGCAACCTCAAGGAAAAGACCATCACCGAATTATGGAACTCCGAGGCCTATAAAAAATTCCGGCGCAGCCTGGCGCAAGAGGGACTGATGCCCGTGTGCTCCCGGTGCTGCGGGCTGATGGGGTATTGAGGCAGGGGTCAGGGGTCAGGGGTCAGGGGTCAGGGAAAAATACCTTATACTGTGTTGCTGTCAAGGAAAAAATACTTAGCGCGTTCCCAAGCTTGGCTGGGGAACGCATTTTTTTGTCGCAGCTTCGGCTGCGGCAACATTAAGGCTGGCTGTAAATGAATATTTGAAATAGACTGCTGGCGGATTTGTATCCATTCATTTAGAAATTCAACCAAAACCCATGCTAACCGATTGATAGCAATAGTTTTTAACTAAAACTAAAAACCAAAAACTAAAAACTAAAAACGGCTTTACATGGCTAATCTTTCTCTTATCCGCCCCGCTTGTATTGTCCTTCTCCTGGAAAATCTCACCTTTGGAGGCACGCAGCGCCAGACCTTGGAGTTGGCCCGGGGCCTGGACCGGCGGCGGTTTCAGCCGGAAATCTGGACCATGTGCGCCGGAGACGACCTGGAACCCATGGCTGGGGAATGGGGTATTCCCGTGGTGCACTTTTCCCATCACCGGAAGCCGTATCCGGCGGATTTGGCCCGGCTCTGGCTGCGCCTCCGCCGCCATCCCCCGGACCTGCTGTTGACCCTGACGGCCCTGCCCAATATCTGGGGCCGGATCCTGGGGCGCTGCTCCGGCGCGCCCCTGGTGGTGGGAAACGTCAGAGGGCTCAATCATCAGGATCAGCATGAGCGCTGGCTCTGGCCGCTTACTGATCATATTGTTTGTAATGCCAAGAAGTTAAAGAACATTCTTAACAACGTTTGCAAGATTCCCCTTGACCGGATCACCGTCATTCCGAACGGGGTGGACACCGACTTTTTCAGTTCCGAAATTCCCCCGACCCGCCGGCAACCGGTGATCCTCTGCCTGGCCCGACTGGTCCCGGTAAAAGACCATGCCACCCTCCTCCGGGCCTTCGGTCTGGCGCTCCGGGACCACCCGGCCGCGGAACTCTGGCTGGTGGGGGACGGCCCCCTGGAGCCGACCATCCGGGAGTTGGTTGAGCAAACTCCCGCGGCCGGACGGGTGCGGTTCCTGCCGGGCCGCCCGGACGTGCGGCCCCTGCTGGAACAAGCCCAGCTTTTGGTCCTCAGTTCCCGGCAGGAGGCCTTTCCCAACGTGGTTCTCGAAGCCATGGCCCTGGGGCTGCCGGTGGTGGCCACCAGGGTGGGGGGCATCCCAGAGATGGTGGTTCATGGAGAGACCGGTTGGCTTACTCCTCCGGGGAATCCGCCGGCGCTGGCTGCGGCCATGTCCCATCTTTTGGGTGATGCGGCGACCCGGCAGGCCTTCGGCCGGGCCGCGAGAGAGCGGGTGGAGCGGCACTTCTCCCTGGCCGCCATGGTGCGCGGCCATGAAGCGGTCTTTGAGAAGCTTCTTCAGCAAAGAGCGGCGGCCCGGGGGGGGCATCCACAGCAGAAGTCAGCACCAGCGCTGAAGGATACGGGGATACCGGCCTCGGTGTCCGGTCCTCCCATCCGCCGGTTTTCCGCCCTGGAGAAGACCGGCCCCCGGGTGGCTTACGTGCTTCTGTGGTTTCCCGAGCCTTCCCAGACCTTCATCCTGGATGAGGTGAACACCCTATGCCGCCTGGGTCTGGACCTGAAAATTTATACCCTGTACGGGCCTCGCCCCACGTCACGGGTGGCGGGCATGGTCCCGGCCCTGGCGGAGGTGGAGAGGCTGGGCTTCGCCTCCCTGGGGACCCTGATCCTGGATCTCCTGCGCCTGGTCCGGGACCGGCGTCCCCTGGCCCGGAAGGTCCTGGCGGAGACCCTGGTCCGGAAATGGCGGCGTCTGGAAACCGCAGGGGAAGCCCTATGGGCGGCTTTGGCCGGGGTGAGCCTGGGCCGGCGTCTATCCGGGGAGAAGTTTGCCCATCTCCACGCGCCCTGGGCGGACGGCCCGGCCACCGCGGCCTGGGTGGCCTCGCGCATCAGCGGCATCCCTTTCAGCTTTGCGGCCCATGCCCGGGATATCTATCCGCCGGATGGGGCTTTAAGGGAAAAACTCGGGGCCGCGAGCTTTATCCGGGCCATTTCCCGGATCAACCGGGACTTTCTGGCGGCTTGCGAGCCGGCCGCGGCCGACAAAATCGCCGTCATCCACCTGGGCGCGCCGTTAAAGCTCCGGCCCGGACCCCGGCGGACTCTTCGCCCCCCTTATCAGCTCCTGAGCATCGGCCGCATGGTGCCCAAAAAGGGTTTCCCCATTCTCTTGCAGGCCTGCCGGGAGCTGGCCGCCCGGGGGGTGGATTTTCATCTGATCCTGGCCGGGGACGGGCCCCAACGCCGGAAGCTGGTGGAGTTGGCTCAAGATTACGGCTTATCCGGCCGGGTCCATTTCCCCGGATTCGTCCCCCACGGACAGGTCCCCCGCCTGTTTAGCCGAGCCGACCTGTTCGTCATGCCCAGCATCATTGCTCCCTCCGGGGACCGGGACGGCATTCCCACGGTGATCATGGAGGCTATGGCCCATGAAGTGCCGGTGGTCTCCACCTGGGTCTCCGGCATCCCGGAAATCGTGGAAGCCGGCAAGACCGGCTGGCTGGCACCGCCGGGAGATGCTTCCGCCCTGGCCGCGGCCATCATGGAAGCCCTGGCCGACCCCGAAGAGGCCCGCAGCCGGGGCCGGGCCGGGAAGCGGCTGGTGGAGAGGGAATTCGACTCCGGGAAGAATTATGGGAGATTGAAAGAGTTGTTGGAGGAGTATTCTCGAAAGCAGGATTGAAAACCTGGTTTAGATCTCACGCAAAGACGCAAAGGCGCAAGGAAAAAATTTACCACAGAGACACAGAGAGCGCAGAGAAGAATAATGCGCAATTATTTATGTCGCTAGGTATAAATTCTTTTCTCTGTGAAACTCTGTGTGCTCTGTGCCTCTGTGGTTAATCTTTCTTTGCGCCTTTGCGGCTTTGCGTGAAATAATAGGGGTATTTAATAATCCAGCTTGTTCTCCCGGATAAAAAACTCCACCTGCCGGAAAATCTCCACGTTCCCGCAAAAATTGTGCGCCCGGATGCGGTTCCGGAACTCCTCCAGCCTGGACTCAAATTCGGGAATCATCCCGGGGTCCAGATGCGGGGTCGCGGTGATCCCCCGGCCATAACCCAGACGCTCGAGATAAAAGGCGTTCAGGAACTGCTCGAACGCGCCTTTGATGGGAAAAGAAATCACCGGCTTGCCGTAATAGAGGGCCTCCGAGATCATGGAGTGGCCGCCGCCGCAGACCACGTAGGCGCAAGCAGCCAGATCGTCCAGGAAACCTTCCTCGGATTTGGGCTTATATGAAATATTCCCCTCCCTACCCTCTTTCTTCACCCCGTAGACGATCACCGGCCTTTCCAGGGCATCCACAAAGGCCTGAAACTTGCGGAAGTCGGTGATATAGCTCTGGTACACCAGGACATGGCCGCGGTCTTCAGGCTGCCTGGCCAGGACCGTGTCCCGGAGGAGAGGCGGGAGGATTTTGGCCTTCAATCCGGGTTTGACCGGGGGCTGAAAAAAGGAGATCACCAGGTAGTCCGTGGCCCGGCTGAACAAGAGCCGCACCGCCAGGCTGGTGGCGAGGTAGCTGGGGTACTCGCCCCAAGGCAGCGGATGCTCGCAGGCGGTGATGACGTGCTGGTGGTCGATGGAGAGGCAGGGGACGCCGAGCCTGCGGCAGGCCCGGGGCAGGAAGAATTCGTAGTCGCTGATCACCGCGTCCGGCTGGAAACTATCCATCAGCTCCAGAACCCGGCGCATGATGGCCCGGCGGCGCCAGAAGACCGGGAGATTCATCTTCAGCGTAGCGATGGTGTCCACCCGGTGCTTGGTAAAGACCGTCCCCAGGCTGGGGATGTCCACCACCGGGTATTCCCCTTGCAGGATCGCGGGACCCGCCTCGTGGCTGACAAAGAGAAACTCGTGCTCCGGAAAGCGCCGGGCCATGCTCAAAGCCCGGATGGCATGCCCATGCGCGGTGCCGTGGACGGCATAGAGGATTTTGGACATAACTTCTAAAAATATCCCGTAACCAGTAAATCCGGCCCCAGCTTCCTAACCGTCATCTCTTTGGCCTGCAAAGCATTCCCCAAATGCTTCACTCCCGCGCCCGCCAGCATCCCGGGCGCGGTTTTGCCTCCTAAAATCTTGGGGGCGTAGAAAAAGTAAAATTTGTCCACCAGGCGCTGGTCGAAAAACGAGCCCAGGGTCTCGGCGCCGCCTTCCACCAGGAGGCTTTGGACCCGGCGGTTGCCCAGTTCGGCCAGGAGGGGTTTTAAGGCCACCAGGCCGCCCGGTTCTGAGGGCAACATCAGCACCTCCGCGCCCAACTCTCTGATCTCCCGGATCTTATCTTTCGGGGCCGCGGGGGTGCAGGCGATCCAGGTGGACGCGGCGGAATCAAGGTGCAACAGCTTGGCGCTTAAAGGCAAGCGCAGGCGGCTGTCGAGGACGACGCGGATGGGATCGCGGGCGCGGTTTTCTGTTTTCCGTTTTCCGTTTTCTGTTTTTCTGCCTGGGGGGCGTGCGGTTAGTTGGGGATCATCGGCTAAGACGGTGCCCACGCCCACCAGGATGGCGTCGAGTTCATGGCGCAGTTGGTGGCCTAAAGATCGGGCCTGCTCGCCGGTGAGCCACCGGGACTCGCCGCCGGCGGTGGCGATCTTGCCGTCCAGGGAGCACGCGGCCTTGGCGACCACGAAGGGGAGACCCGTTTCCATCCATTTAAACCAGGCTTCGTTGAGCCGCCGGGCCTCGTCCGCCAGCAGGCCGATTTCGATCTGCACGCCCTGGTCTTGCAAAAACTCGGCGCCGCCGCCGTTGACCCGGGGGTTGGGGTCCCTCGTGGCCATGGCCACCCGGCGGACGCCCGCGCTCAAAACGGCCTGGGTGCAGGGCGGCGTTTTCCCCTGGTGGTTGCAAGGCTCCAGGGTGACGTAGAGGTCGGCGCCTTGAGCCGCAGCCCCGGCCTTTCTTAAAGCCTCCACCTCCGCGTGGGGCAGGCCGTAGGCCCGGTGATACCCCCGGCCCACGATCTTACCGCTTTTCACCACCACCGCGCCCACCATGGGGTTGGGAGAGACCCGGCCCGCAGCCTTGGCCGCCAGGCGCAGGGCCAGCTTCATGTAGGTTGCGTCTTCCATAAAAGATTTCACCACAAAGGCACCAAGACACAAAGGTTCACCAAGAAATTTATTTAATTTAGGCGAGGAACCCGCCTAAATTAAATAGCTTTCCTTTGTGATTCTTGGTGTCTTGGTGGTGAATCATTAATCATTTTTCCCCTTCTTTCCGGGATTCCAGGAGCTTCCGGATTTCGTTCATGAAGTCCGTGGCGTCGGTGAAGTGGCGGTAGACGGAGGCGAAGCGCACGAAGGCCACTTCGTCCCACTGCCGCAGTTGGTTCATCACCTTTTCGCCGATCCAGGAGGAGGGAATTTCCCGCTGGCCGCTCTCCAGCATCTCCCGTTCCAGTTGGTCCAGGAAGTTTTCGATGGCGTCGATGGAGACCGGGCGCTTCTCGCAGGCCTTTTTGATGCCCTCGGCGATCTTGGGCCGCTGATAGGTCTCCCGGCGGCCGTCTTTCTTGATGATCAGGGGCATGGTCTCTTCCACCTGCTCATAGGTGGTGAATCGCCGGGCGCAGTTGAGGCATTCCCGGCGCCGGCGGATGGCGTTGGCCTCCCGGCTCGGACGGGAGTCGATCACCTTGTTGTTGGTGCTGTGGCAGTAAGGGCAGCGCATGGGATATTTTATATCAAAGGACGGTGCAAGGGTAAATAGCTATCAGCTTTCAGCTTTCAGCGGTCAGCTTTTTTAGAGCTGTCAGCGATCAGCAATCAGCGGACAGCTTTAAAACAAATCCGTTATTAAAGGGATTTCTTGTGGCGGAGCCTGTGTTCGCCTGGACTGCAACTGGGCGAACACCAGGTTCGCCCGCTACGGTTAATACCTTTTTGACTGCCACCCGGTTTCATCCGCATAAATAAAAACCGCAGGCTGAAGCCCGCGGCTTATCTTTTCTAAGCTGATAGCTGACCGCTGAAAGCTGATAGCTATCCAAGCTGACAGCTACTCAATCTTCCATTCGTCCGCAAACAGTGGGAACTGCCGGCAGAAATCCTTGACCCGGGCCTGCAGCCGGTCCAATAAGGCGGTGTCCTTGGGATTGCTCAGGGCCTGGTGCATCAAATCGGCGATCACGGCCATTTCCCCTTCCTTCATGCCCCTGGTGGTCAAGGCCGGAGTCCCCACCCGAATGCCGCTGGTGACCTTGGGGGGCCGGGGGTCGAAGGGAATGGAGTTTTTATTCACGGTGATACCCGCATGATTCAGGGCGTCTTCCGCTTCCTGGCCGGTGAGGCCGGTGGCGGAGAGATCCACCAGGATGAGGTGGGTGTCGGTGCCCCCGGCCACCAGGCGGTAGCCCCTCTTCAAGAATTCCTGGGCCAGGGCCCGGGAGTTCTTAACCACCTGCCCCTGATAAAGTTTAAATTTGGGAGCCAGGGCTTCCTTGAAGGCCACGGCCTTGGCGGCGATGATGTGCATCAAAGGCCCGCCCTGCATGCCTGGGAAGATCTGGCTGTCCAGGGCCTTGCCGTATTCCTCCCGGGCCATGATCAGGCCGCCACGGGGGCCCCGGAGGGTCTTGTGGGTGGTGGAAGTGACGAAATCGGCCACGGGCACGGGGTCCGGGTGCAGGCCCACGGCCACCAGCCCGGCGATATGGGCGATGTCCACCATGAGATAGGCCTCCACCTCCCGGGCGATGTCCGCGAACCTGGAAAAATCCATGGCCTTGGGATAGGCGCTGGCCCCGGCGATGATCATCTTGGGGCGGTGCTGCCGGGCCAATTCCCGCACCGCGTCGAAATCGATCTCTTCGTGGTCCCGGTCCACCCCGTAATTCACGGCTTTGAAGAGGCGTCCGGAGAAGTTCACGCTGGCACCGTGGCTCAGATGCCCTCCATGGGCCAGGTTCATGCCCAGGATGGTGTCTCCCACCTGGAGGTAGGTAAAATAAATGGCCATGTTGGCCTGGGTGCCGGAATGGGGCTGGACATTGGCGTATTTGGCCCCGAAGAGTTCCTTCACCCGGCTCAACGCCAGGTTTTCGGCGGTGTCCACGTATTCGCAGCCGCCGTAATAGCGGCGGCCCGGGTATCCTTCCGCGTACTTGTGGGTGAGGATGGACCCCTGGGCCTCCATCACCGCGGCGCTGACAAAGTTTTCGGACGCGATCATCTCCAGTTTCTGGAGTTGCCGCTGCCGCTCCCGTTCAATGACCGCATAGATTTCCGGGTCAGTATGTGCCAAATCGTCTCTCATGCCTTATCCGCTGGAGGACAGGCCTCCCGGGCCAATTGTTCCAATAGTTCCAGCCGTTCCTGGTGGCGGCCGCCGTCAAAGGGGGTGTGCAGCCAGGTCCGGACAATCTCTTTAGCCAAGTCGGGACCGATGACCCGCCCGCCCAGGACCAGGAGATTGGAGTCGTTGTGGCGGCGGCTCATGATGGCGGTGAACATGTCATGGCACAGGGCGGCGCGGATCCCCGGGAAACGGTTGGCCGCGATGCTCATCCCCAAGCCGGTGCCGCAAATAAGAATGCCCCGGGCTTGAGGGCGCGCCAGAAGCGCGTCCACTACCTTTTTGCCGTACAAAGGATAGTGGACGGACTCTTCCGGTGAGGCGCAGCCCAGGTCCTCGACCTGCACCTGGAGCTCCTTTAAGAGTTTGATGACTACGGTTTTCAGGCTGTGACCGGCATGATCGCAGGCGACTGCGATGACCTCCGGCTCAGGCCCGGGCCTGGATGAAGCTGATGACATCCTGGACGGTCCTCAATTTTTCCGCTTCTTCGTCCGCGATTTCAAAGCCGAATTCTTCTTCCATGGCCATGATCAATTCCACCAGGTCCAGGGAATCGGCCCCCAGATCATCCACGAATACCGCCTCGGGAGTCACTTCGGACCGCTCCACCCCCAATTTGTCCACGATGATGTCAATTACCTTCTCTTCATTTGCGCCCATGGGCACGAACCTCCTTTGGTCTTAAACCATCAACATGCCGCCGTTGACGTGCAGAACCTGGCCGGTAATGTAAGCCGCGGCGTCTCCGGCCAGAAAGAGCACCGCCCGGGCCACCTCTTCCGGGGTGCCGAAGCGGTTTAAAGGAATCTGGGCCAGCATTTCGGCCCTAACTTTCTCCGGCAGGGCCGCGGTCATTTCAGTTTCGATGAACCCCGGGGCCACTGCATTCACGGTGATATTGCGGGAAGCCAGCTCCCGGGCCACCGTCTTGGTGAGGCCGATCAAGCCAGCCTTGGAAGCCACGTAATTGGCCTGTCCGGCATTGCCCATCACCCCCACCACGGAGGCGATATTGATGATGCGCCCGCTCCGCTGCTTAACCATGGGTTTGGCCGCGGCCCGGATGCAGTTAAAGGCGCCCTTGAGATTGACCTCCAGGACCCGGTCCCAATCTTCTTCTTTCATGCGCATCACCAGGTTGTCCCGGGTGACGCCCGCGTTGTTCACCAGTAAGTCCAGGCGGCCGCTCTCACTCATGATCCGGTCGATGCCCGCCTGCACCGCGGCCGCGTCGGCCACGTTGAATTGGAGCAGCCGCGCGTCCGCGCCTTTAGCCGCTACCTCGTTCCGGGTCGCCTCGGCCTCTTCGCCGATGACCACGTCATTGAGGTACAGGATCAAGCCCGGCTGGGCCAGGGCCAGGACGATGGCCCGGCCGATGCCCCGGGCCGCGCCGGTTACCAGAGCTACGCGTGAAGTTTCGGTCATCAGATCGACTTGGGAATATACCTTGATTTTACCGCCGCGCCAAGAGGCTGGTTTAGTTCAGTCCTGACAAATTATCTAACTTTAATAAAACGAATCGCCGGAAATTGAAAGAGGTTTGTTACAATTTTTTCAATCAGAAACAAGTTGCAGGGGGCAGGCATAGCCTGGTGGTTCAAAACCCGCACTGGTCGCCGTCCCCCAATCCATGGCTTTGTCTTAATTGCCCCTGGGCTTCTTGATCTCCTGGATCAAAGCCGGCACGATCTCCAGGACGTCCCCCACCAGGCCCACGTCCGCCACCTGAAAGATGGGCGCGGCCGGGTCCTTGTTGATGGCCACAATGAAATCCGACGATTGCATGCCCACCAGGTGCTGGGCCGCGCCGCTGATGCCGCAGGCGATGTAGAGCCTTGGCGAGACGGTCTTGCCGGTCTGGCCGATTTGTTGGGGGTAAGCGATCCAGCCCGCGTCCACCGCGGCCCGGGTGGCGCCCACCGCGCCGCCCAAGAGATCGGCCAGCTCTTCCAGGAGGCGAAAATTCCTGGGGTCCTTCAAGCCCCGGCCGCCGGCGACGATCACTTCCGCGCCCGCGAGGGGCACCCGTTCCTTGATTTCCGCGATGGTGGCCAGGAAGCGGCTGCGGGGCGCACTTGTGCCGGGATTGAATTCCACCCGGATCACCTGGCCGTCGCGGCCTGCTGCGGCGTTCAGCGGCTTAAAAGTCCCGGGCCGGGCCGTGGCCATCTGGGGGTAGGTCCGGGGCGTGATGATGGTGGCCATGATGTTGCCGCCGAACGCGGGGCGGGTCTGGAGCAGCAGCCGTTTTTCCGGGTCGATGGCGAACCCGGTGCAGTCTGCGGTGAGGCCGGTCTTTAAATGCGCGGCCACCTGGGGGATGAAGGCCCGGCCAGCATAAGTGGCTCCGGCCAGGATGATCTCCGGCTGGAAACGCCGGGCCAGCTCCGTTAAGGCCGCGGCGTAGGGCTCTTCCAGGAACTTTGCCAGAAGCGGGTGCTCCGCCAGATAGACCCTTTGCGCGCCTGAGTCCCGGAGTTCCGGGACCAGGTGCTCAACCTGATCTCCCAACAAAACCGCAGCCACCGCCGCATCCAATTCCTGGGCCAGGCGGTTGGCCTCTCCCAAAAGTTCCCTGACCACCGGGGCCAGGACCCCATGACGCTGCTCCGCAAAAACCCAGACGCCGCCGGGGGGCACGCCGGGCCGGGGAGATGGTGCTGTGGTTTCCGGCAGGGACAGGGCCTGCGCCTCGCAGACCTCCACGCAGGCGCCGCAGAGGGTGCAGCCCTCGCCGATGACCAGGGTTTCCCCTGCCAGCGAGAGCACCCCAAAGGGGCAGGAATCCACGCACGCGCCGCAAGCAGTGCATTTTTCGGCATCAAGAATGAGGGTCATCTGAAAAGTTCCAAGTTCCAGGTTCCAAGTTACAAGTTAAAGGAAGACCGATGAATTCATCTTAATTTGCAAGTGTCGATGGCTCATGAATCAACCGGATGAAAATTTATTACCAAGGGTCTTCACAGCAGCGGCACATTCTGGGAAACATGAAAAGCCCAGCCCCCCTCACCCCGGCCCTCTCCCCCCGCCGGTTAGCGAGTGGGGTAGAAGGACGCTCCCAGGGCGGGGGGAGAGGGAGTAAGTCCCCGTCAGGTCTTGGTTTTTACTGGCCACTGACCACTGGTCACTGACCATTTTTCTAAACCGAGACGGAGAGAAAATGTAGGGTGGGCAGTGCCCACCAATTCCTCATTATCTCCCCTCCACCCTCAACCAGTCCGTGCGTTTCTTGAGGTAGCGCACGCCCAGGTAGATGATGAGGCTCAAGCCGAACAGGGCGGCCCAGTTCCAGCCGATCCAGAGACGGCCGCGGCTCAAGTATTCCCCGGCGATTTTCAGCGCCGTAAACACCGCGATCATGGCAAAATAGCCGCCGTATTCCTTCCTGATGGCGGTTTTAAACGAAAACGGCAGAGTCGGCTTGACCCAATTGCCGAATTTCGGGATCAAGGCCGGGGTCTTCTCAGCCCACTGCACAAAGGCCTCGCCGAATTTCTCCCGTAAGAACTCCTCTTCCGCGAACATGATCCTTTCGTAATAGAGCCAGAGGATCAGGACAATGAGCAGGCTGAACCACCAGATTCCCAGGAAGAGAGAAATTCCCAGCCAGATGAGCAGATTCCCCAGGTACAGGGGGTGCCGCACCAGGGAATAGACCCCCGTGGTGTTCAAAACGTCTGCCACCTGCCCCTTGACGTTGCGCCCCGAAGTACCCGCGGGCACGTAACCGCCGGTGAAAAAGCGGATCGCCAGCCCGGCGCAGGAGACAACCAGGCAAAAAATCTCCCAGGACTCCCCCGGCAGGGAGCGGCCCTGGGGATGGCGAAAACCGGCCAGGGCCAAAAGAAACAGGGCGATCAATAATAAGGGGAGGTAGCTCCGCCAGCGGAACAGCCACTCCCCGGTTTGTCGAAATTCCTCTCGCAGGGCCATTAAAGACCGTTTTTCGGTTTTCTGTTTTCCGTTTTCTGTATTTTGCGTCTTTGCGTCTTGGCGTCTTTGCGTGAGATAAATTATTTTCAGGTCATCTTCTGCAACCGCTGCCACAGCCTCGCGGCCAGGTCCCCGGGCGCGCCTTCCCAGGTCTCCGAAGTGCCCCGGGCCGGGGGCGGGAAGACTTTCACCACCTGGGTGAACGACCCGGCCAGGCCCACTTCTTCGGCATTTAATCCCAAGTCCGCCAGACCCCAGACCGGGATAGGCTCTTTTTTGGCCTTCAGCTTGGCCTTGAAGGACGGCAGCCGGGGTTCGTTGATCTCTTTGATGACGCTGATCACCGCGGGCAGTTCCACCTCCACCGCGTCGTAGCCGTGGTCCAGGAGGCGCTCCACTTCCGCCTTGCCTGCAGCATTAAAACTTACTTTTCTGGCCCAGGACGCCAGGGAAATGTTCATGATGCTGGCCATCATGGGACCCACCTGGGCGGTGTCGCCGTCGATGGCCTGTTTGCCGGTGAAGACCAGGTCCGCGCCGCCCAGCTTGTCGATGGCCTTGGCTAACGTCAACGCGGTGGCCCAGGTGTCCGCGCCCGCGAAGGCCCGATCTGACAGGAGCACCGCGGCGTCCGCGCCGAAGCCTAGGGCCTCCCTTAAGGCCTCCTCCGCCTGGGGCGGGCCCATGGTGAGGACCGTGACCGTGCCGCCCTGGGATTCCTTGACCCGCAACCCCTCTTCCAAGGCATACAAATCAAAGGGATTAATAATGGACTTAATCCCTTCCCGCTTCAGGGTATGGGTCACCGGGTCCAGGCGCACGTCCTGGGTTTCGGGCACTTGTTTGATGCAGACGATTATTTTCATAGTGGTCAGTGGCCAGTGGTCAGTATTAAAAGCTCGTTCCCAAGCTGTGCTTGGGAACGGGCCTAAGGGCTAAGCTGCGCTTGGAGACGCCCGCCAGCCAATGGCGGTTGCTTAACTGCTGACACACAAAGCCAAGCTTTGCGCCTACCTGGGTTCCCAAGCACAGCTTGGGAACCAGAATGAATGAGAGGAAATGGTGGGCAGTGCCCACCCTACACCTACACCTGGCCCCTGACCACTGCTTTTACTGGCCCCTGACCACTGGCTACTGGCTACTGGCTATTTCTTCTTCGAGTATTCCTTATTCAACGCCAACCCGATGATATTCCGCATAATCTGGTTGGTGCCTTCGAAAATCTGCAAGATCTTGGCGTCCCGCATCATCTTTTCCACCGGGTATTCCCGCATGTAGCCGTGGCCGCCCATGACCTGGACCGCGTCCACGGTGACTTCCATGGCCATGTCCGTGGCGAAGACCTTGGCCATGGCCGCGGCCTTGGAAAAGTCCTTGGGTTTGGTGTCCATGAAGCGGGCTACGGAGTAAACCAAGGCCCGGGCCGCCTCCACCTTGGTGGCCATGTTGGCCAGCAGGTGCTGCACGGCCTGGAAGGAAAAGATGGGCGCGCCGAACTGCTGGCGCTCCTTGGCAAAGGCCGCGGCCTCGTCCAACGCGGCCTGGGCCAGGCCCACGGCGGATGCCCCCACTCCGGGCCGGGCCAGATCCAGGGTCTTCATGGTGATGAGGAAACCCATGCCCTCCCTGCTCAGGAGCCGGTCCTTGGGGATGCGGCAGTCCTCCAAGATCACCTCCCGGGTGACGGAGGCCCGGATGCCCATTTTCTGCTCTTTTTTGCCGAAGGAAATCCCGGGGTCGCTCTTTTCCACCAGCAAGGCGCTGGCCCCCCGAACGCCTTTGGCGGGGTCGGTGAGGGCGATGACCGTGTAAATCTCCGCTTCGCCGGCGTTGGTGATCCACTGCTTGGTGCCGTTCAGGACGTATGAGTCGCCGTCCTTCACGGCAGTGGTCAGGATGGCCCCGGCATCGCTGCCCGCCTGGGGTTCGGTGAGACAGAACGCGGCCAGGGCCTCGCCTTTGGCCAGACGCGGGAGATAGGCCCTTTTTTGTGCATCCGTGCCGTAATACAGCAGGGGATAGCTCCCCAGGAGACTGGCGCCGAAAGTGGTGGCTACCCCTACGCAGCCCGTGGCCAGGGCCTCCCCCACCAGGCAGTTTTCCATGGCGCCCAGCCCCAGACCGCCGTATTCCTCGGGGATGATGACCCCGCAAAGGTCCGCCTGGGCCAGGTCCTTGATGATCTCCGTGGGGAAGATCTCTTCTTCGTCGAGCTGGGCCCGGATGGGTTTGATACGCTCCATGGCGATCTGGCGGGCCAGGTCCTGGAGCATCGTTTGCTCTTCGGTGAGCAGGTAGTCCACGGGGCTTACTCCGCGGCCTTAGGCAGCACCAGTCTCCCCTTGTAAAAACCGCAACTGGGGCAGGCATGGTGCGGCAGGCGCATTTCGTTGCACTTGGGGCAGTTGGAGAGCTGCGGCAGGGTGAGGTGATCGTGGGAACGCCGCATCTTCTTCTTGGAAATGGAGGTCCTTCTTTTCGGTAAAGGCATGGTCTGACTCCTTCAAAAAACTTTTTACCACCAAGACACAAAGGCACAAAGAATCACTAAGGAATTATTTTTTCCTTTGGCGCTTGCGCCAAAGGAAAATATTTTCTTGGTGCATCTTTGTGTCTTGGCGCCTTTGTGGTTAATCTTTTTTACAGGTACACTCTTCCCGGTTAAGGACCGCGCCGCAGCGGGGGCAGATGCCCTGGCAGTCCTCGGCGCACAAGGGCTTTAACGGCGCCATGAGGATGATCTGTTCCCGGATCACCGCTTCCAGGTTCAGGGTCTCCCCGGTATAGTAATCCAGGTCCAGGTCGGGCGCGGAGAGTTCCTCTTCGCCGCCCGCGGGTCCCGGGCCGGGCACCAGGAGCAGGTCGAAGTCCGCGTCCGCCGCCGCTTCGAAGTTGTCCACGCAGCGGCTGCAAGTAAGTTGCAGCCAGCCCTGGAGATGTCCCCGGACCAGGACGTCCCGGCCGTGCTTTTCCAGGCGCACCGTCCCGTTGACGCGGGCGCCGGCGAACTCCAGGCCGGGGTCCTCTTCCCGCCACCGGGAAAAATATGGTTCCCCCAGGTCCACGTCCACTTCCAGCCCTTCGGGGGGGATGGAGGTAAGCGAGACGCGCAGGGATTTCTTCTTTAACATTATCGACTTTCAGACCCGCCCAAATAATCCTTGGGCCGAAGCCATAAAAAATTTATTATAAATAAGTATGCCTAAGTGTCAAGGTGGGAAAACGTGTTAAAAATCGCGCTCATCGGCCAGCCCAATTGCGGCAAGAGCACCATCTTCAATTATTTCAGCGGCTATAAAGCCATGGTCTCCAACTTCCCCGGCACCACGGTGAAGTACACCGTCAGCCAGGTGGTCTTTCAGGGGGAGGAGATCACCTGCGTGGACCTCCCCGGGGTCTATTCCCTGACCTCCACCGATCCCGCGGAACTGGAGTCCCGGAATTATCTGCTGGCCGGGGAAGCGGACGTCATCCTGAACGTCATTGACGCCTCCACCCTGGGGCGCAGCCTGGAACTAACCCTGGAGCTTATGAGCCTGGAGCGGCCCATGGTGGTGGCCCTGAACATGATGGACGAAGCGGATCGCAAGGGCATTCGCATCGACGTGGACAAGCTTTCCAAGATGCTGGGCGTGCCGGTGGTGCCCACGGTGGCAGCCACCGGCCGGGGGCTCACGGAACTGCTGGAAACCGCAGTGCGGGTGGGCCACACCCAGGTGCGGCCCGTGGAGATCACGTTCAGCCGGGACATCGAGGAAGAGGTGGCGGAACTGAGCGACCGCCTGGACCGGGAATATGCCCGGGAATTGGGTCTGCCCTGGCGGTTTTTTCTGGTGAAGCTCCTGGAAGACGACCCCCATCTCCTGGAGGAGGTGGGCCGCCGGCACCCGAACAGCCTGCCCATTATCCGCAACCACCAGATAATCCTGGCGGAGTCCCACGGCCGTTCTCCGGAGATCGTCATTTCCTCGGAGCGCCACGCCCTCACCGTGAACATCTTCGAAGCCGTGGCCAAGGTCACCCCCTCCCAGAGACCTACCTGGCGGGAACGACTGGACTGGATCACCACCCATAAATTCTGGGGCTACCTCTTTCTGGTGCTGGTGCTCAGCCTATTTTTCCAGGGAGTCTTCCGGGTCGGGCAGACCACGGAGAGCTTTCTGTTGGGCTATCTGGAGGAGGCGCAGAAACTGGGGGCGGTGTGGCTGGGCAAAGACACCCTGGCCTATTACCTCCTGGTGGAAGGCCTGTTCATGGGCATCTTTGGGGGCGTGGCCATCGTCTTCCCTTATCTCGTGCCCTTCCTGGTGGGCCTGGCCCTGCTGGAGGACAGCGGCTATCTGCCCCGGGTGGCCTTTTTGATGGACAACCTGATGCACCTGCTGGGATTGCACGGGAAATCCATCATTCCCTTTATCCTGGGTTTCGGCTGCAGCGTGCCCGCGGTGATCTCCACCCGCATCCTGGAGAGCCCCCGGGACCGTCTGGTGGTGTCGCTCCTGGCCGTCCTGATTCCCTGCTCGGCCCGTTCGGTGATCATCTTCGCTCTGGTGGCCTACGCGCTGGGGCCTTATTGGGCCCTGGGGGTTTACCTGTTTAATATCCTGGTCATCGGCATCCTGGGGCGCATCTCCACCATCCTGCTGCCGGAGATCTCGCCGGGGCTGCTGATGGAAATTCCCGAGTACCGGAAGCCCACCTGGCACAATGTTATAAGAAAATCCTGGTACAGCCTGAAGGATTTCATCGTGGTGGCCTGGCCCATTCTCATCGCCGGCAGCCTGGTGCTGAGCTTTTTAAAATATTACGGCTTTGACGGCCACGTCAATGACGTGCTGCGGCCCTTGACCGCGCTCCTGGGCCTGCCCCTGGAGGTGGGGACCACCCTGATTTTCGGGATCATGCGCAAGGAATTGTCCCTGATCATGCTGGGGGAGGCCCTGGGCACCACCAACATCACCGCGGTTCTCAGCCAGGCGCAGTTGCTCACCTTCACCATGTTCGTGCTGTTTTACGTGCCCTGCGCCTCCACCATCGCCGCGCTCTCCAGGGAACTGGGCTGGAAGCAGGCGGGCCTGGCGGTGGTGGTTTCGTTGGGGCTGGCGTTGGTGCTGGGGCTGTTGACCAGGAGTTTCGGGGCGCTGGTGTTTTGAAGAAAGCTATCAGCTTGCAGCGGTCAGCTATCAGCTAAAGATAGAGCTTTTAGCTTTCAGCTCTCAGCTGTCAGCATAAAGATAAAGAGAACTTGGAACTCATTTAACCTGTTGCGCGTCATCTCGAATCAGCATAAAAGCAGGGGCCAAAGACGCCACCCCTCCCTACCCTTCCCCCTCAAAGGGGGAGGAGAAAAAAGGGCACAAAATGCTTTTGGTCAACTTTTCCGTTTCCGGAGTTAAGGTAACAATCAAATCAGTTTTTTGCTGAAAGCTGATAGCTGATAGCTTCTATATTTTCACGACAAGGAAGATTTGATGAAGACCAAGAAATTCTTAGGGAAAATCAGACAAGACCCATGGGAGTCCCTGGCCAAAGGGCCCAGGGAGGTGATGGCCTCCCTGTGGCAGGAATATCTCCAGGACGTGCTGAACGCCTCCCAAAAGAGCAGGCGCTACCAAAAGGTGCAGCGGCAAATCGAGGAGAAGGCAAATTTTCCGGAAATGTTCCGGGATTGGAACACCATGGACGTGGAGGCCCGGGCCGCGGCCTGGAAGCGCCTCATCGGCGCGGCCAAGGACGTATTGTGGGCGGGCTGGGAGACCTGCGTGCGTTGCGGTGAATGCTGCGAAATCTCCAGCCCTACCCTGCTGGCCCCGGATTTGGCCATGTTCCAGAAAGAAATTCTCAGTTGGAACGAAGTCTATACCTTACGGCCGGGGGAACAGATCACCTCCCGGGAGGGCAAACCCGAAACCCTTAAGGAAGAGCGCCTTAAGATCAGGGAGGTCCCCGGCAGCCGTCAGTGCTGGTTTTATCTGGCCGCCACCAACTCCTGCCGCATTTATGACGACCGGCCCGAGCAGTGCCGGCGCCAGGAATGCTGGGGGGACGAAGACCGGGTATTGGACACCTCGGAACTTCTCAACCGGGAAGCCTTAATGGCCGGCGCGCCGGAGATTTGGGACCTGATCAGGGCGCACGAGGAGCGCTGCGGCATCGGCCGCCTGTCCCAGGCCCTGAAAGGCCTGGAGGCGGAACCGGATCAGGCCGGGGAAGCCCTGTTCGACGCCCTGCACTTCGACCATTACTTGCGGCAAATGCTCCAGCAGGAATGGGAACTGAGCGAAGCGGCCACGGAGTTGCTCTTGGGCCGGCCCCTGACCCGGTTTCTCAAAGATCACGGGATTAAGGCGGCGCTGACGCCGGAGGGGACGTTTAAGCTGACGCCGCGCAACGAATAGTTCAAAGTTCCTGGTTCCAATTTCCTGTTTCCGGGTTCCGAGGTCCGGGTTTTGGGTTTTGGGTTCTGGGTTCCAAAGTCTCAAGCTATCAACTAGGCTGACTTAGGAAGCTACCTTCAATCTCTATACATTTGCGTCTCTCTTTGCGACTTTGCGTCTTGGCGTGAGATCTATCCTTTAATGTTGGAGAGCCACCATGATCGAAGAGTTAATCACCGGCAACCGCAGTTATCGGCGCTTTTATGAAAACGAGGCCGTGTCCCTGGATACCCTGAAGTGGCTGGTGAACCTGGCGAGGCTGTCCGCGTCCGGGGCCAATCTCCAGCCCTTGAAATATATCCTCAGCAATGAACCGGCAAAAAACGCGGACATCTTCTCCTGCCTGGCCTGGGCCGGCTATCTCAAGGATTGGCCCGGTCCGGCGGAGGGAGAGCGGCCCGCGGCCTATATCGTCATCCTGGGGGACAAGGAAATAGCCCAAAATTTCGGCTGCGACCACGGCATCGCCGCGCAGAGCATCCTCCTGGGGGCCCGGGAAAAAGGCCTGGGCGGCTGCATGGTCGGCAGCATCCAGCGGGACCGCCTGCGGGAACTTCTGAAAATTTCGGAGAAATTAGAGATTCTATTGGCCATTGCCCTGGGCAGACCCAAGGAACGGGTGGTCCTGGAGGAAACGCCCCCCGGCGGGTCCATTAAATATTGGCGGGATGCCGAGGAAGTCCACCACGTGCCCAAAAGAAGGTTGGAGGATCTTATTCTTTCTTGAAAAGATCGGCCTCACGCAAAGACGCAAAGGCGCAAAGCAAGGCGCAAACAATCAGATTTGGCGCGTCTCTGCGTTCTCTGCGTCACTGCCGTGGGCGTCTTGCCCGATACAGTACCGCACAGGCGAGACGCCTGTGCCACTAGGTAACCAGAACTTTTCGGAGCAGTAATTCATGGGCCTACGGCGCACCCGTAAAACATGAAAAGGTTGCCCCCCTCACCCCAGCCCTCTCCCCCCGCGGGTTAGCGCCAGGGAGGAAGGCGCCTCCGAACGGCGGGGGGAGAGGGAGAAAGCCAGGGGCATGCTTTTTTCTATTGACCTACTGACTACTGACCACTGGCCACTGACCACTGACTACTTTAAACCACTAGCCACTGACATTTTTTAGGAACAGAGGCACGACGGGCGCAGAGGACTCTGCAATTTGCAAGTGGCTAAATAAATGAATGTTTCTACCAATCCATGATGCCTCTCAGAAGTTTCGAAGTAATTCCTGCTTGTACAAAATTTGGTAAAGATCGTTAAGTTATAGTAAAATATTATACTAAATACTTCCCAAAATCAGTTGGGTGCGGGAACAAGACAAGCTGGATGGGAACATTTCAGGAAGGGCATCATGGGTGAAAAAAAATCCTATAACCTGGCTATTGTGGGAGCGGGGCGGCACGGCATGGCCATCCTCGAAGCCCTGGTGTTCGGCCGCAAAGAACCACGATCCCCCCGCGAGCAGCCTATCCGAGTGGTGGGAGTGGCCGATCTGGACCCGAATGCCCCCGGCATCAGCTACGCCAATCGCTTCAACCTGTTTGTGACCGACAATTTTACCGATTTTTTCCAACTCCCGGACCTGGACATCATCGTCAACGCCACCGGATATCCCGAAGTTTCCCGGCAATTGCGGGAACAGGCCCCCGGGAGCTTAATGATTCTCAACCTGGATCGGCCCTTCTTTTCCTGGGAAGACTTTTGGGACCTGATTCCCGTGGAACTATCGACCATTCAAGAGACCGCCCCCTTGAGACTGGTTATTGTGGGGGGAGGCAAGGGAGGCTACGAAGTCCTCCAGCTTCTCGCGGGCAATCCGGGTTTCCGCCGGAGAGTCGAAATCCTCGGGGTGGCCGACCCCAACCCCCAAGCCCAGGGGATGCTCCTGGCGAAACAGATGGGCCTCCCCACGTTCGACGATTACATCCCTCTGTTGGAGGAAGGCCCGGATTTGATCCTGGAACTCACCGGAGAAATGAAGGTCCGGGAAAGAATTATCCGGCGCAAGCGGCCCCATACCCAGATTATCGACCACATCAAGGCCACTCTCTTCTGGGAACTGTTGCGCCGGGAGGAAGACCGCCTGCGCAGCAAGGTGGAAAGCGAAATCAAGCTGGCGCGGCAGCGCAGCCGCTTCCATCGGATTTTTGATCACCTGCCCGATCCGGTGATAGTCCTGCTCTCCAACTATCTGGTGGATGAAGTCAACCTTACCTTTTTGAACCGCTTTCAAAAAAAGGAGGTGGAGGTCGTCGGCAAGCCCTGTTACGAGGTGTTTCATCAGTTCGATGAGCCCTGTAACGCCAAAGGCTTGGCCTGTCCCCTGCCCCAGGTTCTGGAGAGTTGCCAAACCGTCCAGGCTTTACACCACTATTTAGGTCCCGATGATACTGTTCATTGCGACGAAATTACCATGTCCCCTTTGTTCCCGCCGGAAGCAACCCAGAAAAGGGTCGTGGAGGTCATCAAGGACATCACCCCCCGCCGGCGACTGGAAGTGTCGCTGGAGCAATCACAGGCCCAAACCCAGCGGCTGCTGAAGTTAGCCATAAAAGAGAAGGCCTTCCTGGAAACCATCGTCAACGGCATCGAGGATCACATGATGGTCATCGATCTTGATTACCGCATCGTCGAAGTCAACCGGGCCTTGTTGGAAATGGTGGGTCTGGAGCGGGAAGAAGTGGTGGGTAAGCACTGTTACGAAGTGTCGCACCATCTGACCGAACCCTGCAAATCCCCCGACCATCCCTGTCCTTTAAACGACACGGTGGCCACCGGCAAGGCCGCGTCCGCGATCCACGTGCACTTCAATAAGGACGGCCGGGAAAGCTACGTGCACGTGGTGCACCATCCGCTGTTCGACGAGGAGGGACGGATCGTGCAGGTGGTGGACCTGTCCCGGGACATCACCCAGGATATCACCCGCACCCGGATGATGCACGAGGACAAGATGGCTTCCCTGGTGAAATTGTCCGCCAGCGTGATGCACGAAATCAATAATCCCTTGACCGGCATCCTCAATTTCGTCAAGCTGATCCAACGCATGCTCAAAAAGGGAGATCCCGACGCGCAGGCGTTGACCAAGATGAAAAATTATCTTGATATCATTTTTAATGAGACTTCCCGGGTCAGCAAAACGGTTTCCGGCCTGCTGCCCTTTTCCCGCAAATCCAAACCGGAATTCAAACCGGTAAATCTCAACGTCTTGTTGACGGAGACCCTGGCGCTTACCGGATATCAGATGCGGTTGCAGGGAATCGCGGTGGAAACGAACTTTGCCGCCAATATCCTGCCGGTGATGGCGGATGAAGGACAGATGAAGCAAGTCTTTTTGAACCTATTGCTGAATGCCCAGGAGGCCATGCCCAAGGGCGGCGTATTGCAGGTGGCGACCAGCAATTCCGGACCTCAAGAGATCATCATCACCGTCGCCGATGATGGCGTGGGCATCCCCGAGGAAAATATTCCCCAGATCTTCGAATCCTTTTTTACCACCAAAAAGAGCGGCTCCGGGGTAGGACTGGGACTTTCCGTGGTCCAGGGCATTATCCGGGATCATCGCGGCACCATTGCGGTGGAGAGCGCGACGGGCCGGGGGGCCAAGTTTACCATTCATTTACCTGCTGCTAAACCGGGGGAAAAGAATGCTGCCTCATAAAAAGATTAATATCCTAATCGTGGATGACGAGCTGAGTATCCGGGAATCCTTGAGCGGCTGGCTGCAGCAGGACGGCTATGAGGTGGAAACTGCGGAGGACGGCCCCGCGGCCTTGGGCCGGATCCAGGAAAAGCATTACGACATCATGCTCCTGGACGTCAAAATGCCCAAGATGGATGGCATCACCGTGCTCAAGGAGCTGAAAGAGAAAAATCCCGAGACCGCAGTGGTGATGATGACCGCGCACGGGGCCATCCAGGACGCGGTGGAAGCCATGAAGCTGGGCGCTTACGATTATCTCCTCAAGCCCTTCGACCTGGAGGAACTCAGCCTCACTATTGAAAAACTGGTGCAGATGCAGACCCTGGCCATGGAAAACCTAATTCTCAAGGAACGGGTGGCCACCATCACCCGCTCCGATAACCTGGTGGGCCAGTCTCCGGCGATACTCAAGCTGTTCGAAACCATCGCCGACGTGGCCCAAAGCGACGCCACCGTCCTGATCACCGGGGAAACCGGCACCGGCAAAGAGCTGGTGGCCAGGGCCATTCACACCAACAGCCCCCGCTGCTACAGCCCTTTTATCGCCATCAACTGCGGGGCCTTCACGGAACATCTCCTGGAGAGCGAACTCTTCGGCCATGAGAAAGGCGCGTTCACCGACGCCAAGTACACCAAGAAAGGCCGGTTGGAAATGGCCAATGCCGGGACCCTGTTCCTGGATGAAGTGGGAGATATCTCCATGAAGATGCAGATCGATCTCCTGCGGGTCCTGGAAACCCACGAATTCACCAGGGTGGGAGGGACGATGCCGCTCCATAGCGATTTTAGGGTCATCGCCGCCACGCACCAGGACCTGAAGGAAAGCATCCGCAACCGGACCTTCCGCCAGGACCTCTTCTACCGTCTTAACGTCATCCACCTGGAAGTTCCACCCTTAAGGGAGCGCCCCGAAGATATCCCGCTGCTGACCCAACACTTTCTACGCCGCTATGCCACTGAAACCGGTAAAAAGGTGGACTCCATCAGTCCGGAGGCCCTGGAATTAATGCGGCAATACGCCTGGCCTGGAAACGTGCGGGAATTGGAAAATGCCATCGAACGCGCAGTGGTGGTGGGCAAAGGCCGGCAGATCAAACCCGGGGACCTGCCTTTCTGTTATCCGGGGAGCCAAACGGAGGAAATGGGAAATCTGTCTCTGGAGGAGGTGGAGCGCCGCCATATCGCCCAGGTGCTGGCCGCGGAAAGCGGCCACATCTCCAACGCCGCCAAAGTCCTCCGGATCAACCGCACCACGCTCTATCACAAGATCAAAAAATACGGCCTGGCGTCTTGAAGACGGATCGCCCCGCGGCTTCCCGCCCCCCAGCGCCTTAGAAGCAGATGTCCCAATCTCAGGCATTAATTTTGGTTCCCTTGGATGCGGTGGATCCGGAAATCCTCCGCCATTTGAGCACGGCCATCGCTAAAGCTCTGACCCTGCCGGTGAGGATCCTGCCCGCCAAACCTTTGCCACTCAATACCTTCCACGTGACGCGCAACCAGTATTATTCCACCCAACTCCTGGAGTACCTGCTTAATTGCGCAGGCCATGGGGAGCACTTTCGGATCTTGGGGATAACCGCGGTGGATCTGTATATCCCGATTTTCACCTTTGTTTTTGGCGAGGCGCAACTGGACGGGAAGGCCGCGATCATTTCCACCTTTCGCCCCCGGGGAGAAGCCAGCGGAATCAGGGCGCCGCATTCCATCTTCTTAAAACGCCTCCTCAAATTGAGTCTGCACGAACTGGGGCATACCTTCAGCCTGCCCCACTGCCGTCAAGAGGGTTGCCTGATGGGGTTTGCCGCCAACCTGGAACAATTGGACAAAAAGGATTTGGAGTTTTGTAATTATTGCCGCATCATGCTGGCTGATTATTACGACCGGAACGGCTTGTAAGGACCGTTTTCCGCTTTTTGCTTTTCGCTTTTCGCTTTTTCCTTTTTCCTTTTCTTCTCCCCGGGCAAGTTTTTGTTTAATTTTTAAACAAAACCCCCATGCCTTTTGATTAATTTTTAAACATGTCATTTGTCTGTAATTCCAACATGTTAAATAATTCACAATATCTCATGTTGAAATATTCATCATTATTTGATTTTGGGGGAATAGAGTTCTATTTTTATATTTAAATGTAGATTCAGATACTTACCTCGTTCACTAAGACTTGGTCCATTCTTTGCTTAAATAAACGCTGAGCCTGGAAAGATGCCGTAGACCTGAGCCTGAAAATCCGCTACGGAGGTAAAGGGACATGAAGTGCAAAAAATGCGGCAATTGGCGAATTGAGATTTTTTATCACGAGCGCACCAAGCCCCACGGCAAGTGCGTCTGCCGCGCCTGCGGTGAAACCTGGTTCATTGAAAAACACAATCTGTTTAAGGAGGCGCAGATGAAGGATAAACAAGCAAACCGGGCGCAGATCCCAGGAGTGAAGATGGCGGAAGTTTTCGGGTTTCAAGTCCCCACCAGCAATTTTTATCTGCACCGGGGCCACGCCTGGGCGGTGCTGGAAGACACCGGCCTGGTCCGGGTGGGAATGGATGATTTTTCTCAAAAGGTCCTGGGGCCGGCCGAGGAGGTCAAGATGCCTCCGGTGGGTGCTCTCTATTATCAGGATCACATCTGCATGGCTCTCTTCCGGCAAGGAAAGAAGGCCTCCTACCTGGCCCCGGTGGACGGCGCCATTGCCGCGGTCAATCCCAAGGTGCTCGAAAACCCCCGATTGATCCACGACGACCCCTACGGGGAGGGTTGGCTGTTTAAGGTGGAGCCCACCAATCTCCAGCGCAATCTGGATAACCTCTTTTCCGGAGAGGGCAATGCGGCCTGGATCTTTCAGGAGTCCCACCGCTTAATGAATTTCATGGAAAACGAGGTGGGGGTTACCGTCCCGGACGGCGGGTCCTTCGTGGACGATGTCTTCGGCCATTATCCCCAGTTGGGATGGCGGCCTCTGGTCCAGGGATTTCTCTTATCCACCTTGAGCCAGAATTGGCAGAAAAGATCCGATCACACCGGCCTGGCACGCGGGTAGTAAGCGGATCAGACGAGCATTTAAGTTGGAGGTCAGAGTCATGAGCAACCGGAACAACCAGGCGCACTGCCTCAGGCCGCAGTTGCTGGACGTCTTTGGTTTTCCCGTGCCCACCACTATTTATTACCTGCACCGGGGGCATACCTGGGCGGTGCCCGAGACCTCGGGCCTGGTGCGGGTGGGCCTGGACGCCTTCTCCCAGAAGATTCTGGGGCCCGCGGACGAGGTCAAGTTGCCTGAAACCGGCAAATTATATTACCAGGATCATGTGTGCCTGGCTCTGGTGAGAGAGGGGCAGAAAGCTTCGGTGGAAGCGCCGGTGGACGGCGTGATCGAGGCCGTCAATCCCAAGGTCCAGCAGAGACCCGGCCTGATCCATGACGATCCTTACGGAGAAGGCTGGCTCTTTACCGTCAGTCCCACCAATCTCCAGCAAAATCTGGATAATTTGTTCTACGGTGCGGACAACGTTACTTGGATCGAGCAAGAGTCCCAGCGGTTATTTTACATTATGAACACCACGGTGGGGGCCACCCTCCCCAGCGGCGGGGCGCTGATGGACGACGTTTACGGCCATTATCCCCAATTAAGCTGGCGGCGACTGGTTAAGGAGTTCCTCTTAACCAACTTAACGAAAGAATGGAAAAAAAGATAACCCTTAGGATCGGGGCGGAAGACGCAGTAAACGCGTCCCCCCGGCGGAGGAAGAGCGCATGAAACTGGATTGCAAGAATTGCGGGGCGATGGTGGGGCATTGGCTGGTGGTCGAGGTCCCGGCTCAGGAGCCGGAATCCAAGTCCCATTACAAGTGTATCTGCCGCCAATGCGGGGCCACCTGGCAGGTAAAGCACCATCCCTTAAAGGACAGTAATCAGAAGGAAGACGCGGCAGTCCATGCCCCTTACCTGGAGACGGAGGCAACGGAAGCCTTCGGGGTGCGCACTCCCCCGGAGGACTACTATCTGCACCGGGGCCATGCCTGGGCGGCGGTGGAAGATAGCGGCGAGGTGCGGGTGGGATTGGATGACTTTTCCCAAAAGCTTCTGGGTCCGGCCGACGCCCTGAAACTGCCCGAGGCGGGCGCGGCTTTTTTTCAGGATCACATCTGCATGTCCGTGATCAAAAAGGACAACAAGGCTTCTTTCGAAGCGCCGGTGGACGGCATGGTGACGGAAGTCAACCCCGAGGTGCGCAAGAACCCCCGCCTGCTCCATGACGACCCTTACGGCAAAGGCTGGCTCTTTAAGGTCAAGCCCACCAATCTCCAGAAAAATCTGGCTAATCTGTTCTCCGGAGAAAAGAACGGGGCCTGGATGGGCAAAGAAGCCTGCCGTTTGCTGAACCTGATGGATACCACCGCGGGAGTGACCCTGCCGTCCGGGGGCGCCCTGGTGAGCGATATTTACGACCATTACCCCCAGTTGGGGTGGCGGCGTCTGGTCAAGGAGTTTTTCCTGAGCAACGTCACCCGGCACTGGAAGAAAAGGGGCTGAGGGGAAAGAGCCTAATAGCCGCAGACACCGCGGCGGGAGGGGCCATCCTTGCCCCTCCTTTCGGAAGCATAAACATGAGCGAGCAAGACACCCCCGGGAAGAAGCCCTGCATCTGGATGGCAGCCGGCGTGGTCGATTTCAAGTTGTGCCATCATTGCTTCGATTGCGCCACCTGTGAATTCGACCGGGCCATGAGCGCGGTGGCCGCCCAGGAACTAAGCTTGCGGGATGCCTGCGAACTGGAGATGGGCCATCCCGCGCAAGTCGCGCCCTTGCGGGCAAGGCTGCGGCAGCGCTCCTTCGAGGAGCTTCTGGAAGACCAGGGCGAATGCTATGCCGGCCTGGAGCGGCCCCAGATCGCGGAGGTCTTCGGCTTTCGGGCGCCCACCTCCATCTATCTGCACCGGGGCCATACCTGGGTGGCCATGGAGGCCTGCGGCCGGGTGCGCCTGGGGCTGGATGATTTTATCCAGAAAGTTCTGGGGCCTGCCGACGCCATCAGGCTGCCGGCCCCAGGGGAGGCGCTGCAGCGCGGCCGCGTCGCGCTGACCCTGGTCCGGAAGGGGCAGGAGGCCCAGGTCCCCGCGCCCCTGGACGGCGTGGTGGAAGTGGTGAACTCCAAAATCCGGCAGCGAGCGGCGCTGGCCCATGACGACCCCTACGGCGAAGGTTGGCTGTGCGTCGTCACCCCCACCAATTTGCAGCCGGACCTGGAAAAACTCCTCTTCGGCCGGCGCAACGCCGCCTGGATCGAAAATGAGGCGCATAAGCTGCTGGGCCTGCTGGAATCTTCGGCGGGGGCGACTCGCAACTCCGGGGGCACGGTTATTGGCGACATTTTCGGGACCCACCCTCAATTGGGCTGGGAAAACCTGGTGCGGGAGTTTCTCCCCATCGATTGAATCTTGAAGAACCGGGGCTGGGAGACGACGCCGCTAAGGCGCCGGACGCCTAGCTCCGTCTATTGGCTTTTGGCACTTCCATTACCGGCTTAAGTGCTTATTTTAAATAAAGTGAACCAAATCCAGCGCCTTAAACATGGCTGGATTAATCACGAGAAAGGCGGGCCTATGAAGAAACTGGTTATTCTGGGTTATGGAGCCGGTGGCACCATGGTGGCCACCAAAATGCGGGAAAAGCTTGATGATGATTGGAAGATCACCGTCATTGACCGGGACCGGCAGCATCACTACCAGCCGGGCTGGCTCTTTATCCCCTTTGGCGTTTACAAACCGGAGGAGTGCATCAAACCCAAGATGGATTTTGTCCTCCCCGGCATTGACTTTGTCCTGGACGAAGTTACCAACATCGACCCGGTGAAAAAGAAGGTCAAGACCAAAAAGGGCAGCTACGACTACGACTGGCTGGTGGTGGGCACGGGCTGCCGCATCATGCCGGACGAAATCGAAGGCATGAGAGAGGGCTGGCGGGGCGATATCCATGATTTTTATACCCCCGACGGCGCCATCGCCCTGTACAAGAGATGGAAGTATTTCCGCAAAGGCCGGGTGGTCCTGAACATCGCGGAAATGCCCATCAAGTGCCCGGTGGCCCCCCTGGAGTTCATCTTCATGGCCGACTGGTTCTTTACGGTCAACGGGGTGCGGGACGACATCGAGCTGGAGCTGGTGACGCCGCTGTCCGGGGCCTTCACCAAACCGGTGGCCACCGCGGCCTTGACCAAACTCTGCGAAGAGAAGAACATCAAGATCACCCCGAACTTCGATATCGCCGAAGTCGACGCCGGGAAGAAAATAATTTCCTCCGCCAAAGGGGACGAGGTCGATTACGATCTGCTGGTGGCCATTCCCCCCAACTTTGGGGCCCAATGCATCATCGACAGCGAAATCGGCGATCCCATGGGGTACCTGGACACCGACCACCACACCCTGAAGTCCAAAGAATACGAAGGGATGTACATCGTGGGCGACGCCACCAACGTGCCCACCTCCAAGGCCGGGGCCGTGGCCCACTATGAATCGGATATCATCGTGGAAAACCTCCTCCGGGAAATGGACGGCCAAGAGCCCTTGCCGGAATTCGACGGCCATTCCACCTGCTTCATCGTCACCGGCTACGAAAAGGCCTCCCTCATCGACTTCAACTACAAGGTCGAGCCCCTGCCCGGCAAGTATCCCTTCCCGGGTCTGGGACCCTTCACCCTTCTGGGCGAGAGCCACTTAAACTACTGGGGCAAAATGATGTTCAAGTGGGTCTATTACAACATGATGCTCAAGGGCAAGGAACTGCCCCTGGAACCCCAGATGTTCATGGCCGGCAAGATGCTCGGCCACGTCTACCACGTTTACGGTTGAGAGAGGAGAAGGGAATGGGTGGAACAACCGAGAAGAAAGCGAGCGCGGAAGCCCTGATCCTGGAGCGGCTGGACCGGATGGAGGACCAGTTGCAGACCATGGTCAAATCCCAGGAGAGCCTGACGGAGCTGAAGAACGATATTACCCCCCTGTTGAATTCCGCGGTCAGACTCCTGATTGACGAGTTGGGCATGGTGGAGACCGGCTTTCAACTGGAGGACCTCTTTGCCCTCTTGAAGCAGGGCCTGCGCAGCCTGCGGAATCTCACGCAAGCCATGGAGATGATGGAGAATCTCTTCGAATTGTGGAACTGCATGGAGCCTTTGCTGAAAGGCACGGTTCCCAATCTCATCAACTACATGGATAACCTGGAGCGCAGGGGAGTGTTCCGCACCTACGCGGCTATGCTGGAAGTCCGCGCCAAGGTGGCGGCCCACTACGACGCCGAGGAAATCGCCACCATGAGCGACTCCTTCGTGCTCCTGCTGAGCATGTTGAAGAAGTTATCCGATCCCCAGATGATCGATTTTATGAACCGGGTCCTGGAACTTCCCACGGCCATCAAGCTGGAGCAGGCCAAGCCCTTGGGACCCCTGGGGATGTTGTCCGCCATGGGCAGCAAGGAGGCCCGGCAGGGCCTGGGAGTGGCCATGGAACTCACCAAGGCCCTGGGCAAGCTGGGAGCGGGTGGGGTTAGGCAGTAGACAAAGTTAGAATAAATATTTGATTGATTTAATAAGCCTTTGGTGGCACAGGCTTTCCAGCCTGTGCGGTTTTTTCGCACAGCCTGGAAAGGCTGTGCCACCTGTTTGGTAACTTGAAGCATAATACCAAGTTCGGTTTCCGCTGCAACAAACCTAATTGCTAACTCATCGATAATCGGGAATCTTTTAACCGAAAACCGAAAACTGAAAACCGAAAACGGTATAACAGGTGCGGCAACGGCCTTGACTCGCCCTTGATGGAGCCTGGCCGGAAATTCTTCAGTGTTTACGGGGCGCAGCCGGTCTGCGCCCTTTTTCTTGGTAGCGCCCGGGGGCTGGCTGCCGTATAATCACGGAGGAACGAAGTTCCCCGGGCGTCTATTTTTTTTCGGAGAGATTTGCCCTTCAAGCAGTTGTCTCACCAGCAATACATGAAAAGGACCGGCCAGGCATTGCTTTTAACTTGGAACTTGGAACCAGGAACTTGGAACTTTTTAAACCGATGAAGGCTTTGCTGATTTATCCCGAGACCCCTGACACCTTCTGGAGCTTGCGGCATGCCATCGAGTTCCTGGGGGTTACTGCCTGCAGTCCGCCCTTGGCGCTGTTCACCGTGGCCGCCATGCTGCCCCGGGAATGGCCCAAAAAATTGGTGGATCTGAACGTGGAGCCCCTGACGGAGGCACACCTTGCCTGGGCGGACCTGGCATTCATCAGCGCCTTGACCATCCAGTCCCGGTCGGCGGACGAAATCATCAGGCGGTGCCGGGCCGCGGGGGTCAAGGTCTGCGCCGGCGGGGTCCATTTCAGCAGCCCCGACGAGCCTTTCGAAGCGGTGGACCATCTCTTTATCGGCGAGGCGGAAGAGACCCTGCCCCGGTTTCTGGCGGACCTGGCCCGGGGCCAGGCCCAGCCGGAATACCGGGCTTCCCGGTTTCCGGACCTTGCCGCCTCGCCGAACCCGGCCTGGGAGCTGCTGGACCCTTCCAGATATGCGAACATGCTGGTCCAGGTGTGCCGGGGCTGTCCCCACGATTGCGAGTTCTGCCAGGTCATCGTCCAATACGGCCGCACCCCCAGGTACAAGTCTCCGGACCAGGTGGTGGCCGAGGTTCAGGGGGTTTTGGACGCGGGCTGGCGGGGGGTGCTGACCTTCGCGGACGACAATTTTATCTGCCATCACGGCAAGGCCAAGGAAATCCTCAGGGCGCTGGAACCCTGGCAGGCAGAGCGGGGCTATCCCATGCTGTTCGTGGCCCAGGCCAGCATCGATGTGGTGGATGACCCGGAGTTGCTGGAGCTGATGGAGCGGGCGGGTTTTGTGGGCCTGTTTCTGGGTATTGAAACGCCGGACCCCGCTTCACTGAAGGAATGCAACAAACGACAGAATCTCAACCGGGACCTGGTGGCCGCGGTGCACACCATCCAGGCCCACGGCATGGAGGTCATCGGCGGTTTCATCATCGGTTTCGACTCGGACACCCCCAAGGTTTTCGGCCTGCAAGCGGAATTTATCGAAAAAGCCGCGATTCCCACGGCCATGGTCAACCTGTTGGCGGCCGCGCCCGGCAGCCGCCTGTTTACGCGCCTTAAGAACGAAGGCCGTCTCCTGGGCGACGGCGTGGGCGACGGCAACACCGCCATCAATGCCGGCTCCGTCAACTTCATCCCCAAGATGGGGCGGGAGACCTTGCTCACGGGTTACAAAGACCTCCTGGACCGGCTCTTCGAACCCGAGCCTTACTACCGCCGGGTCCTTGCCTTCCTGAAGCACCACCGGCCCAATCCCCGGATCGTCGTCCGTCCTCCCACCCGCCGGGACGTCATGGCCATGGTGAAGATCATCCTGGCCTTGGGCCTCAAGGAACCGGGACGCCGGGCCTTCTGGTCGTTTTTGGGCCGCCTCCTCCTGCAGCATCCCCAGCAACTGCCCGTGGCCATCACCATGGCCGCGTCCGGCCGCCATTTCCGCATTTTGAAAGACCGGTTCAGCGAAGCGGTTTAAGCTGACTCCATTAGAGTCAGTCGAACCCTGCAGCCGGATTTGCGCTCGACAAACAGTTGGGGCCGGACGATTTCTTCACTCATCTTAGGAAGATCTTCTTTCGAAACCGCCCAGCCCCTCATCCTCGGTTAACACCCGACGTTGGCTGCCGCGTGTCTAATCGAAGATGTCGAAGAGTTTTTCAAACCCGGATTTCTTTTTATAATGGTGCTTGTCGTAATGCTTGTCATAGTGTTTGTCATAACGCCGGTCCTCATGAGGCCGATCGTACGATTCCCGCCGGTTGCGTAACTGCCGGAATTCTGCATCCAGGGATGATTCAACCTGTTTCATCTGGGAGATAACCTTGGCGAGCTCGCCCTGGTCCAGCCAGATACCCTTGCATTCCGAGCAATGGTCGATGGTCACACCCTGTTTTAGCGCTTCAAACAATTCACCCTGACATCTCGGACAAATCATGCTCTTACCTCCGAATAACCGTTATGGTTTTGGCGGATGTTTGTCCACATCCGTGGTTAGTGATGGGACCGCAGCCACCTGGCGGTGACCGGCCACGATATTTAAAGTTTCTACGAGACCGGAAAAACCCATGGCGAAGTATAGGTAGCCCTTGGGAATATGCAATTCCAGGCCTTCGGCGATGAGGGTGACGCCGATCATCAGCAAAAAGCTCAACGCCAACACTTTGATGGAGGGGTGTTGGTGAATAAACCTGCTGATGATTCCGGACCCCAGGAGCATGACGAGGACCGCAATGAGAATGGCCGCCACCATGATCTCGATCTTCTGCGCCATGCCGATGGCGGTAATCACGGAATCCAGGGAAAAGACCAGGTCCAGCAGAAGGATTTGGATAATGATGGAAAGATAGGTAGTTTTGGCGACGAATTCTCCAGGCTGTTCCTTGACCTCCATGGCGTGGTGAATCTCCCGGGTCCCCTTGGCCAGGAGGAATAAGCCGCCGCCCATGAGGATCAAGTCCCTAAGGGAGAAGCTGTTCTGCCGGACGGTAAACAAAGGCTGGGTCAGGCCGATCAGCCAGGAGAGACTAAGAAGCAGCATGATTCTGGTAATCAGGGCCAGGCTGAGGCCGATGGTCCGGGCTTGTTGCCTTTGGTGGGGCGGGAGTTTGCCCGATAAAATGGAGATCACCACGATGTTGTCGATCCCCAGAATAATTTCCAGGGTCGTTAGGGTGACGAGTGCTATCCAGGTCTGAGGGTCGCTGAGCCAAGCCATGTTTTATCCCCGGATGGCCTTCAGGCCAGGCAATATCTGCCAGAGTTCGTTAGCGCCTTGAACGGCGTAATAGAAGCCAAAGACAAAGAAGATACCCGCGGCCCCGATTTTGATGGACCTTTCCGGGAGGTTTTTCCCCAGCGCCTGCCCCACCCAGATGGCCAGGCCGTCGGAGAGCACCATGCCCAGGGTGGAGCCGATCCAGACCCAGACCAAAGAATAGCTGGCGGCCAGGGTGACGGTTCCCAGCATGGTCTTGTCGCCCAACTCGGCCAGGAAAAAGGTGATGGTCACGATGAGAAACGGAGAAGTCAGGGATTGTTTGTCGCCTTGGTCTTCATCCAACTCGTCGCCGCGGATGGTCCAGAGGCCGAAGCCGACAAAGGCCAGCCCGGAGAGCAGTTCAACCCAGCCGCGGGAGAGGAACGTGCCGGTAAAACCTCCGATGCCCACAGATAAGAGATGCACCAGCAGGGTGGCGACGAAAATCCCGGCCAGCACCACTCCGGCTCGGAAACGAGTGGCCAGGGTGAGGGCCACCAACTGGGTTTTATCTCCCAGTTCCGCCACGAAAATCAGACCAAGGGATAAGAGAAACTCTTCCATGTCTCCGCCCCACGATTTGAGGGAGTAGGGGCCAAAAAAAAGACTTCTGCACCGGTCTGGTGCAAAAGTCTCGCTAAGCCGTTTTGGGCTGGTAAAGCCAGGCCGTCAGGCCAGGATGTTGACTTTACCCTGGGTAGCTACTCCCCTTTGCTGACATTATATATACTTAAACCTGAAGCCCGGTGCAAGCAGTTTTTTCCTTAAGGGCCATCCGCGCGATGGCCAAATTTGGAAATGGCCCTTTTTACGTATAGCTGCTTCCAATTGACCCTTCCCCGGCCTTAGGGTCTCTATTCAGGGGCCGTCCAGGTAATGCAGGATGCGGGCCCAGAGTCCGGCCCGGCCTTCCCGGGTCTTCGCCGAAAACCAGAGAAAATCCTGGGCCTTTACTTCCAGGGAGGCCAAGGCCCCGGCGATGCTTTTTAACTGCCTGGCCCGTTCTCCCTGCTTCAGTTTATCCGCCTTGGTGAGCACCGGAATCACCGGGGTTCCTTGGGACCGGAAAAGCTCCCAGAGGAATAGCTCCTCCGGGCCCGGCAGGCGGCGGCCGTCCTGGAGGAAGACCACCGCCGCCAAATTCTCCCGGGTAGTGAGATAATCCATGACCACCCTGCCCCATTCTTCCTTAAGGCTTTTCGACACCGCGGCATAGCCGAAGCCGGGCAGATCCACGAAATACCAGCGCGCGTTGATGAGAAAAAAATTCAGGGCCCGGGTGCAGCCGGGCTTGCTGCTGGTGCGCACCAGCTTGCGGCGGCCCAACAGCGTGTTGATCAAGGACGACTTACCCACGTTGGAGCGGCCCAGAAAGGCCAGCTCCGGCAGGTTCCCCGGGGGCAATTGCCCGGGCTGGTGGACGCTGTACAAAAATTCCGCGGCGGTAATCTTGAGGATGGCCATGGAGGGATTTTACCGGAAGGGCGGGAAAGGGTCCAGCAGAAGGGAGGAAAAGCCGGCGCCGCAATCCTCGGCGGGAGGGGCGGCGCCGGCTTTAGCAGCGTCCTAGGGGCATTTCACCAAGGTGCCGGCGCTGTAGCGCTGGTCGAAAACCCGATTTTGCAAAGTGGCTGCAGCATTGAAATCGTGGCCGATTTCATAAAAGGTGCCCCTATTGGTGGAGATGTTGTATTTTACCTGCATGACCCCGGTGTCCCGCCAGGTATCCGTGTGCTTCTGGGTGTAGGTCAGATTCATGGTCATCACGGTGCCTTCCAGGATACCGGTGCCGCCCACGTAGAAGGCCCCATCTTGGGGCACGACCACCTTGCCCCAAATGGTGAAGTGAATGAAATTGACGGTCGCCAGGTGGACGTTCATGGTGAATCTTTTCGGGGTCGGCAGCGGACCTGTCTCATCTTCCGTTATGGCCACCTTTAAGCACAGATCGTCCGGAATGGCCTGCGCGGGTGCCGGCGGGGCAACCATCACGCTCACTAGCTGGAACGCAAACATCGCCAGAAAGAGAAATACGGCTTTTTCCTTGTAATGCCTAATCATTTTTCCCTTCCTTTATCTTTTGTTTACAACCGGAACCATGATAAAAAAATCTTGGTTAGATGTCAAGAATAATAAGTGCAAGAATTTATTAGTTGATATTTAAGGGTCTTACTATGCGGCGACAACTTTCGATGCCTTTCTTTTAAACTTTTATTAACTTTATTATAATTATAATAATATCAAAATGTTATAAAGCAATAACAAAATTCCTACTCATCGGCGTGCATCGGCGTTGATCGGCGGCTGATATTTAACCGCCGATAAAGGCAAATAATTATGGTGCGTGAGACGCGCCCTACCCTCACCTTCTCCCTTGCGGCTCGGCCTCAGGCTGATTTGCCATTTGAGTATTTTTCCCATTATTCCGAATAAATGAAAAAGTTCGGGGTTGATCCCTGGGGGGAGAGGTGCGGATGAAGGCCGGGGCCGCGGGAGTTAAGGGCAAAAACGGGTTTGCGCCGCTGGAGGCGGCGATGGTGCGCTCCATGGTGGGGCGCATCCAGGAAATCCTGCCTCTGCCCAACATGGTCAACGCCATTTTGAAGGTGGTCAACGACCCGTACGCCTCCCTGAGCCGGGTGTCGGAGACCATCCTCAAGGACCAGGCCCTCACCGCCAAGGTCTTAAAACTCATCAATTCCGCGTACTACGGGCTGACCGCACCCGTGGGCACCGTCACCCAGGCGGTTGCGCTGCTGGGGCTGGATAAAATCAAGAACCTGGCCATGGCCATCTCCCTGGCCGAGGGCCTCTACCGCTACTCCGGCCTTCCCTTCGGGCGGGGGGCCTTGTGGCACCATTCCCAGGCCTGCGGGGTGGCCACTTCCCTGGTGGCCTCGGCCGCGGGCTGCCCCAGTCCCGAAGAAGCGCTGATAGTCGGGCTGATCCACGACATCGCCAAAGCTCTGTGGACCGAACTCTTCCCGGAGCGTTTCCTGGCGGCCATTAAAGCGGTGCAGTTGGAAGGCCGGGACCCCCTGGAGGCGGAGAAGGAGTTTCTCACCGTGCCCCACGCGGTGGTGGGGGCCTGGATGCTGGAGAAATGGCAACTGCCGGAGATTTTCCAGCAGGCCGTGGCCCTGCACCATAAGCCGCAGTTTGGAAGGATCGACCCTCCCTTGCGGCTGTTGAGCCGCTCCCTCTATGTGGGCAACCAGATGGCCAAACTCCTGAACCTGGGGGAGGGAGGCAACTACCGCCTGGGTCCCCTGCCCCGGGAGGCGCTGGAGGACCTGCATCTCTCCCGGGAGGAGCTGGCCGTCCAGGTGCGGTGCTTGCCTAAGGCCTTCTTTGATTTTGTGGAGGAACTGAAACTGGAAGGGGCGCAAAACAGCCGGCTCAATACCCTGATCGAGCGGCTCCAGGACCGGGAGGTGGTCCTGCTGGCTCAAGATCGGGATTTAGGTCCGGGAGCCATGTTTTTCGAAGCCTTTGCGGCCCGGACCAGGAGCCATCCCCTGGCGGAATGGCCCCCGGCGGAGGCGGATAACGAGACCCTTTTTTTCTGGGAAGGCGACAATCCCCAAGAGGCGCTGGCGCGTTGGCGGGAAAGCCCGGTGCCGGGTCGCGGCCGTTTGCTCCTGTTCTGCCACCGGCCCGGGCCGCAACCGGATGATTTAGCCTGGGGGCGGGAGGTCCATCTTTGGGGCCCGGAATGGCGGCTGGAGGATTTACTGAAGGGCCTGCCGCCGGGAGGAAACAGTTAAAAGATAAATTTCTCGCAAAGACGCAAAGGGCGCAAACAAAGGCGCAAGAACATACTAAAAAACAGTGAAGCGGTGGGCGGCCGTCTCTGGCCACCCGAGAGGTTGGCGGGCGGGGACGCCCGCCCCACTGCACAAAGGCCCGCCCTACGGGTTTGTGAGCGACTGCCATGCCATTTGATGATCCCCAATCCGGTTCTTCTTCCTCTCTTGGCCCGGCCGACGCGCGGCCCAAGGCCCCGGGCAAGGAGCGGCAACGCCCCATCATCGTGGCCGGAGGGACCGCGGGGGCGCAGCATTGCGCCGCCACCCTCAAGGCTGCGGGGTCGCAGGTGCGCCGGGCCCGGAATTGGACTGAAGTCATGGGGCTGTTGGATGGCGAGGAACCTGGGCTTCTGATCCTGGATCCCAGTCTCAAAGGCATGGGGTTCCTGGAAGGCGTGCGCCTGATCCGGAAAATGAGTCCTTCCCTGATTCCTCTGGTGTTGGGACCACTGCCCCTGGAGGTCCAGGGGGAGGCGCTGCGGCTGGGCGCGGCGGGAGTGCTGCCGGAGGACCTCTCGGAAAACATGCTGGTGGATTGGGTCCGCAGCTACGTCCAGCGGCAGCGCCTGCGCCGGGAAAATGAGCGGATGCGCGACCGCATGTTGGAGAGCGAAGCCTACCTGGCCCGCATCCTGGATCATCTGCACGAAGGCATTATCACCACGGACGCGGGCGGCCGGGTGCAGGCGGCCAACCTGGCGGCCCGGGAACTCTGCCGGCTTCCCGCCGGCCACCTGTCGCCGCAGATCCTGGAAAGCGTCCCTTTCACCGGCGAAGGCCTCCACACCTTGGCGGCAGCCGCGGCCCGGGTCCTGGAGACCGGTTTCCTGGAAGGACGCTTTCTCCTCAGTCCTGAGGGCCAGACTTCCTTGCCCGTATATTTTCAGGGTTCCGTCCACCGCCAGCCGGGTGGGGAAGTGGAAACGATCTTAGCCCTGCGGGACCTCACCGCCCAGGAGGAACTGGAATTGCGGGTGGAAGAGAGCGAGCGCCTGGCGGCCCTGGGCCGGATCGCCGCGGGCATGGCCCATGAAATCCGCAATCCCCTGATGGCCGTGGGCGGTCTGGTGCGGCGCCTGGAGCGCCAACTCTCGGCGGAGGAGCCGGGACAGGCATACCTGCCGGCGATCCGGGAAAACGTCCAGCGGATGGAGACCATGGTCCGGGATATCGATGAATATCTCCGGTACGTGCGGGTCTCCAGCGATCATTTCCGGAGCATTCCCCTGGAAGACGTCATTAAGGACGCTCTGGAACGTCTCCATGCCGCCGCGGACCTCTCGGCCCTGCAACTGGAAATCGAGACCTTCGACCACCTGCTGATTCAAGGAGACGCTCCTTCCCTGACGGAGATGTTCTTCCAGATTTTCCGCAACGCGGTGGAGGCCATGCCCCAGGGGGGCTCCCTGCGGGTGCGGGCCTACCCGGAAGACGGCCAGGCCGTGGTCCGGGTGACGGACAGCGGCCGAGGCATCCCCCTGGAACACACCTCCACCATCTACCACCCCTTCTTTACCACCAAAATGGCGGGCGCGGGCATGGGCCTCACAAAGGTGCACATGATCACCCAGCGGCACCGGGGCCGCATCGATATGGACAGCCGGTCCCAGGGGGGGACGACTTTTACGGTGCGCCTGCCGTTGGCGGGGGAAGCAATAAGTGAAAAGTGTTAAGTAATCGAAGCGAAGTGAAGAATCTGGCTTTGGGCGGTCCTGATTTCCAATCTGTTTGTAATCATCTGCACTTAGGGGAAAAGCTTGCCGCCAAGAACGAAATTCTTTGATTGCTAATTGGTATGAGAGGTATCCTTGGGGTTTTTCGCGGCCTCATCCCGTCCCATCTTCTGCCAGAAGGCCCAGGACTTGAGGTTTCGGCCCAAGTGGTGGCGCAGGAAATGGTGGATGACGGCCAGGCTCTGGTCCCGTTGGGCCGGGGGAAACCGGAGGCGGGTGAGTTTGTTAAGCGGCAGTTCCGCGGCCAGGCGCAGCAGTTTCCAGGCCCCGGGATTGAGGGGCAGCAGCGGCCCCGCCGCTTCCCGGCTGCACCCGGCGCAGACCACGCCGCCTTGGGGAATGCTGAAAACCAGCGGCGGAGCGGGTTCCCGGCCGCACACCCGGCAGCTCTCGAACCTCGGGCCGTAGCCCCCCAGTTGCAACAGATGGAGCAGAAAAGGGGGCAGCAGGGAATCCGGGGCGGCCCCGGCGTCCAGATGCTCCAGGGCCTGGTTCAGGGTCTTAAAGATGGCCGAGGTGGTCTCCGGCGGGGTGGAGAGCTCGCCTGCCAGCTCCGCCAGCACGGCCGCGGCCGCCAGCCCCCTTAAGTTCCGGCGGAGGTTGGGAAAGGAGTTGACCAGCTCCCCTTGCTGGAGGAATTCCAGGTCGCCTTTGGCCCTGGTGGAGAGATGAAAAACCACCCGGTTCAGGGGTTCCAGGCAGTTGGCAAAACGGCGGCGGCTCTTCTTGGCGTGCTTGGCAATGCCGGAGACCCGGCCCCACTCCGGGGTAAGAAAATTCACCAGCCGGTCGGCTTCGCCGTAATCGCGGATTTGCAGAATAATGGCCGGGGTCTGCCGGGAGGTCATAAAAAAGATTGTACCACAGAGGCACAGGGAACACAGAGGGCTTAAATCTGACGTTAAAAGAAAATTTAAATGCTATGAGTGTCTAAGTTGCAGATAGGATAACCTTATAAAATAGTTATCATTATTAATTAAGGCGAGAATAAATAGCAGATTCATCTACAATTAGTTGAGATTTAGTTCGGCCAGTCCTCCATATGATAATCCCATTTCAAAAGTGGATTAATATGTATGGTCATCCAAAAAGCTACCATTAGAAGTCACTTGCCTAAAGTTATCTTGCCATCGGGACCTCTCATGAAATAAAAGGTTGAGTTTTCATTCCATTCCCCAGGCGTCCCCCAGGCCGTGAAGGTTCTCGACTCTACTCCTAATTGGATTGCGACAATCACATCCAGTCTCCTAGCCGGACCTCCATGATGGACGATGCTTGGGAGGGATTGTAATACTATTTTGACGTCATAGGTAGAGTTATAAAAAATTGGTCATTGTGCTGCTGGCCACAGGCTGGCATAGATGCACCAACCCCACCAAGGCAAAACACTATGTTTGACATCAAATTGGTATAAGAGGATGCGGCTAATAACTTGCCAAACAATAAAATTATCAAAATTTACAACAAATTAACGATATGATCTGGATAGCGAAAGGGGTTTTTGGTGGGGGGGCAGCACGCCGGATGATATTAAACTTTGATGAATGAAGAGGTTGCCGGGTCAAGTCTGACCATTACAAAGAAATCTCCGTGTATCTTTGTGTCCTTTGGGTCTTGGTAGGGAATCTTTAAATCAGCTTGTACTTCTCCCGCAATCTCCGGGAAATATCCTTCAACCACGCATAGGCCAGCGTCACCGTCTTTTCCCGGTCCGGGTTGATCAGGCAGCAGGTGGCCGGAGTGATGAGGCTTTGGGCCAGGAGTTGGTCCCGGTCGATGCCGGCCTTGGCCAGAAAGGCCCACAGGTCCTCCAGGAAGGCCATCAGTCCTTCCGTGGTTTCGCCGCCGAAGACGTCGCAGCCGGTGGGCACCAACCCCCAGGACAGCACCCCGCCCCGGTCCAGGAACCGGCGGATGCTGGGCACGTAAGCCCGGAAGACCTCCTTATTGGTGTAAATGTCCATGGACAGGATATCCAGGTCCCGATTCAGCAAAAATTCCCAGTCCGGGTTGCCGCAGAGGTGGATGCCCCGGGGCCGCTCGATCTGGGCGAAAAAGCGGTCCAGGTCCTCCTTGGCCCGGATATCCGTATACCCGGAGATGGAGCTGAAGATGAACTGCATGCCCGGCTCGTCGATGAACATGAAGGCCCCGGGGTGCTTTTCCTTCAGGCGCTGCAACTGGCACTGGACCCGCCGGGCCATAAAATCGATGAGGATGCCCCGCACTTCATCATTAAAGATCAGGGGCCGGTCGTTTTCGTCCAGGATTTTCAGGCCGAAGCTCACCGGGCCCTCCAACTGCCCCCGGATGGCCGGGTAACCGCTCAAATCCATCTCCAGGAAGCGATGGTAGACCGCGGAATAGGCCGGCGAGATGTCGAAATAGTCCAGGTCGTCCCAATGCTCCAGCAATTCCGGCATTTCTTCATAAAATTTGTTGGTGTCGAAGCGGATGGATTCCGTTTCCGGGAACAGAAGAATGCCCGGGAAGTGCTCCGCGGCCTGGACGTACATATCCTCATAAAAATTCAGGTGCGGCAGTTGGGGCCAGAAGGGAATGTCCAGGGACAGGGCCAGCTCCAGGGCCGGCTCCGCCTGATCGTGGGGCAAGATGGCCATGGCCGTGGTCAAAAGGTTGCCGGGGATGAGGGGGGTCATGGAGATACTATACGGGGTCCGGGAGATGATGGCAAGTCGGGTAAGCCCGTGAAACGTGCAATAAATCTCACGCAAAGACGCCAAGACGCCAAGGCGCAAAATTTCATAGAATCAGGGTCGATCTTCTTTCCCGGTATTTCATTCGCCCAAACTGCTGGGGTCCCAGTAGGGCGCGGTGTACCAATGCCGCAGGGTGGGGTCGCCGTCATAGAACGAGGGCGGCACATCCGTGATATAAGGCTCATATTGCTCCAAGGTTTAATAATCCCTACCGCTGGCGCAGCCGATACTCAGGGCCAGCAGGATCGCGGCCACTGTCATTAACTTGATTGACTTAATGAACATAAACTTGTCTTCGTTTTAGTTATGACGCTCACTTGTAAGCGTTGGGATTCCAATAAGGCGCGGTATACCAATGCCTCAGGGTCGGGTCATAGTCATAGAATTCGGGGGGCACGTCCGTAATATAAGGATAGTCGGGGGAAAGTCGCCGGATAATAGCCCCCGGAGGCGCAGCCCAAGCTCAAGGCCAATAAAACCAAAACGGCGCAGAGCAGTCTGATCATGGTCGTCTCCGGTTATTTCAGGGCGAATACAGCCTGAAATCATTAAAAATTAAGCATTTATGCGTGATTGTAAATCGGCGGAGAGAAATTTGTCGGGGGGCGGGGTAAATCCAATAATAACCTTAAGTAAATCGCTATCCTTGGCTCATCTGGTGATTATGAAAAGTTTGTAGGGCGGGCGAGACGCCCGCCCTACGGTAATCCGCACAGGCTGAAAAGCCTGGACTACCGCTCATGCACCTAACCCCTGATCCCTGCCTCCTGGCCCTTGTCCCCTGTCCTCTGATCCAGGCCCTTCACCTCGCTATGCCACTTCCATAAGAGATAAATGGCCGGGTAGATTAGCAGTTCCATGAGGAAAGAAGAAGTGACGCCGCCGAAGAGGGGCGCGGCGATGCGCTTGGCCACTTCCGCGCCAGTGCCCGTGGCCCACATGACCGGCAGCAGGCCGATAATATTGGCCAGCACCGTCATCAACTTGGGCCTGAGCCTCAGGACCGCGCCGGCCATCACCGAGTCCTTCAAGTCTTCATAGGTGCGCAGGCGTCCCTGCTCCTTCCTCTCGTCGTGCGCCAGGTCCAGGTACAGCAGCATGATGGCCCCGGTTTCCGCGTCCAGGCCCAGCAGGGCGATGATGCCGACGATGACGCCCACGCTGAAGTTGTAGTCCAGGTACCAGACGATCCAGATGGCGCCGATGAGGGAGAAGGGCACCGCGGTCAGGATGATGAGCACCTTGACCATATTCATGGTGGACAGGTAGATGAGCAGGATCACCAGGACCAGGGTGATGGGAATGATGATCTGGAGCTTTTCCCGGGCCCGCTCCATGTATTCGAACTGGCCGCTCCAGACCAGGGAATAACCCGGGGGCATCTTCAGGTGAGTGGCCACCGCCTCCTTGGCCTTCTTGACGTAGGTGCCCACGTCGATATCCCGGATGTCCACGTAAACCCAGGAAGTGCGCCGCGCCCCTTCGCTCTTGATCATGTCCGGGCCTTGATGGATGCGGATCTTGGCCACCTGGGCCATGGGGATCTGCGCGCCGTTCATGGCGGGGATCAGGACCCGGTTCAGGGCCGTCAGGTTCTCCCGGTAGTCCTGGAGGTAGCGCAGGTTCACCGGGTAGCGCTCCAGGCCCTCCACCGTCTGGGTGAGGGTTTCGCCCCCCAGGGCGGAGAGGATGACGTCCTGGATATCCTGGACAGTGAGGCCGTAGCGGGCCGCGGCGGCCCGGTCGATCTCAAAGTCCAGGTAATACCCCCCGGTGGTGCGCTCGGAGTAAACGCTGGCGGTGCCGGGCACGGCCTTTAAAATGGGTTCCACTTCTTCCGCCAGGCGGTTCAACACGTTCAGATCATCCCCCAGAAACTTCAGGCCCACCGGGGTCTTGATCCCCGTGGAGAGCATGTCGATGCGGGTCTTGATGGGCCCGATCCAGGAGTTAGCCACTCCCGGAAATTTCACCGCCGCGTCCAATTGCTTGATAATATCCCCCAATTCCATATGATCCGGAAAGAAGTAGCGCAACGGCGGTTTCAGCCATTCCGGCGCCCAGGAGGACCACCAGGTCTCTTTCTTGCGCCATTGCCCCCGGGGCTTGAGTTTGATGGTGGTCTCGATCATGTTCAAAGGCGCGGGGTCGGTGGCGGATTCGGCCCGGCCCGCCTTGCCCAGAACGTACTCCACCTCCGGAAAGCTGTAAATGATGCGGTCCGTCTGCTGCAGGAGCTCCCGGGCCTTGGTGACGGAGATCCCCGGCATGGTGGTGGGCATATAGAGCAGGTCCCCTTCGTCCAGGGCCGGCATGAATTCGGACCCGAGCCTGGAGAAGGGATAGATGGTGACCGCCATCATCAGCACGGCAATCAAAATGGCGGTCTTGGGGAAATTCAGCACCACTTTCAAGACCGGAGAGTAGATGGCCATGAAGAAACGGGACAGGGGATTGCGGGACTCGGGGATGATGCGGCCCCGGATGAAAAAGACCATCAGGATGGGGATCAAGGTGATGGCCAAGATCGCGGCCCCGCCCATGGCGAAAGACTTGGTGAAGGCCAAAGGCTTAAACAGCCGGCCCGTCTCCCCTTCCAGGGCGAAGATGGGCAAAAAAGAGACCGTCAACACCAGGAGCGCGAAGAACAGGGACGGCCCCACCTCTTTGGCGGCGTTCAAAATGATGGGCAAAGGATCGGTGCCCGGAGGCGCGTGCTCCAGGTGTTTGTGCGCGTCCTCCACCATGACCATGGACGCGTCCACCATGTCGCCGATGGCGATGGCGATGCCCGCCAGACTGATGATGTTGGCGGTAATGTTGAACTGATACTGCAAAATAAAGGAGATCAACACCCCCATGGGCAGGCTGATGATGGCCACCAGGGCGCTGCGTATATGCAGCAGGAATAGGATGCAAATGAGGGCGACGATGGCGATTTCTTCGAGGAGGGCTTCTTCCAGGGTTTCAATGGCCCGGTTGATCAGATCGGAGCGGTCATAAGCGGTGACGATGCGGACCCCCGGGGGCAGGCCGGTTTTGATCTCCTCCAGCTTCTCCTTGACCCGTTCGATGACCGCCTTGGCGTTTTCCCCGTGGCGCATGATGACGATGCCCGCAGCCGCTTCCCCCTGGCCGTTTATGTCCGAGACCCCGCGTCGCAACTCCGGCCCCAGGCCCACCTGGGCCACGGTCTTCACCAGTATGGGGGTGCCGGAGCCGTCGGTGCCGACCACGATGTTCTCCACGTCGGCGATGCTTTTAATGTAGCCCAGGCCCCGGACCATGTACTCCGTTTCCGCCATCTCGATGAGGCGGCCGCCGGTGTCCTGGTTGGACTTCTGGATGGCCTCCTTCACCTTGGCCAGGGGCACGTTGTAGGCCGCCAGTTTATTGGGGTCCACCCGCACCTGGTACTGTTTCACAAAACCGCCCAGGCTGGCCACCTCCGCCACCCCCTGGACGGTGCGCAGCCGGTAGCGGATGAACCAGTCCTGGATGCTGCGCAATTGGGCCAGGTCATGCTTGCCGGTGGGGTCCTCCAGGGTGTACATGAAGACCCAGCCCACGCCGGTGGCATCGGGGCCCAGTTGGGGATTGACCTTCGCGGGCAGAGTGCCCCGCACGTAGTTGAGGTACTCCAGGACCCGGGAGCGGGCCCAGTAGATGTCGGTGCCGTCTTCGAAGATGACGTACACCAAAGACAGGGCGAACAGGGAATAGCCCCGCACCACCTTGGCCTTGGGCACGGCCAGCATGGCGGTGGTGAGAGGATAAGTCACCTGGTCCTCCACCACCTGGGGGGCTTGTTCCGGGAAGTCCGTGGAGATGATGACCTGGACGTCCGAGAGATCGGGAATGGCGTCCACCGGCAGGTTGTACATGTGATGGATACCCACCGCGGCCACCAGCAGCCACAGGAGGATTACCAGGAAACGATTGCGCACGCAGACTTCAATGATCCAAGCTACCATAGGATGGTTTCCGGTTTTCGGTTTTCAGTTTTCGGTGATTGTCATCCCCGTTCCTAAGCTGTGCCTGGGAACGCAGTTACCCGCCAAGCTGGGCTTGGCGGAAACCATCTCAATGCTTGTGCGCCGGCGGCGCCGGAGGGGCCTCTTTCTTTGCAGGGGGGGCCGGAGCGCCGGGGGCCGGAGCGCCGCCGTGGGCCTCATGTCCCGGAGTCCGCAGCATCTTGGCGATGGCCTCCCGGATACGGGACTCGGAATCCAACAGGAACTGGGCCGAAGTCACCACTTCCTCCCCGCCTTTCAGACCGGAGACCACTTCCCGCCAACTGCCGTCGCCTTCCACCCCCACCTTCACTTCCCGGGGCTCGAACCGGCCCTTGCCCAGGGCAATGAAGACCACCTGTTTTTCGCCCGAATCCAGGATGGCTTCCGCAGGCACGGCCACCACCGATTGCGGCAGCGGGGCCTTAATCATCACCTGGCCGTACATCTCCGGCTTAAGCTTGAGTCCCGGATTGGGAAAGCTCAGGCGCACTTTGGCGGTGCGGGTGGTTCCTTTCAAATAGGGATAAATATATTGCACTTTGCCCTGGAAGGTCTCTCCGGGGATATAGGCCAGGGTCACTTCCGCAGGCTGGCCCACCTTCACCCAGGGGAGTTCGTATTCATAAATATCCCCGTCGATCCAGACTTCCGAGAGGTCCGCCACCTCCAGGAGCGGCATACCGGCCTGCACCATCTGCCCCTGGGTCACCATGCGTTTGATGATGATACCGTTCACCGGGGAGGATAAGGTCAGGTCCTTTTTCACCTCCCCGGTCTTCTCCAGGGTCTCGATCTGCCTGCGGCTGATGTCCCAATACTCCAGGCGGCGGCGGGAGGCCTCCACCAGGCGCTGGGCCGATTCTTTTACTTCCGGATAGGGGGATTTCTCCAAGGCTTTCAGGTTCTTCAAGGCCAAGAGGTATTCCTTCTGGGCGGCCACCAGCTCCGGGCTGTAGATGCTGATCAGGGGCTGGCCCTTGCGGATGGGTTCCCCCGTGATCTTCATATACAACCGGTCCACCCAGCCGTTGATCTTGGTGGTGACTATGGCCAGGCGGCGCTCGTCGTAATTGACGACGCCCACCGCGCGGATGGTGCGGGACAGGGGCCGCACTTCGGCTTTGGCGGTGCGCACTCCCATGGACTGGAGGGTATTGGGTTCCACGGCAATGGTGCCTTCCGCCGCGGTCTCTCCTTCGGTCTCATAGACCGGCACCAGGTCCATGCCGCAAGGGGCCTTGCCCGGTTTGTCGCTGACGTAGCCGGGGTCCATGGGGGAGACCCAGTACTTGATTTTCTTCTCTTTTTTGGCGGCCGCGGCCGGGAGTTCGGGCTCCCCGGCCATAACTTCCAGGGGCACCAGGTCTTGGCCCTGGGGATCCTTGCCGGGTTTGTCCCGGAGATACTTCATATCCGTGGGTGAAACCCAGAGTTTTCCCTTCTTGTCCGCCGGGATTTTTACTCCCGGCGCGGCGGGATAGACCGGGATAAGTTCCCGGCCCTCCGCATCCTTTCCCGGCTCGAACCGGATAAATTCCGGATTTTTAGGGGAGATGTAGCAGAGCGGCTTTTTCTCCCCTTTGGCCGGGGTCGCTTCTTTGGCCGGGGCTGCGGCAGCCGCGGCCTGGGCCGGAACGGGCACCAGGTCCATGCCGCAAATCGGGCATTTGCCGGAAGCGTCCTTGATGATTTGCGGGTGCATGGGACAGTGCCACAACTTGGGCTTGGTCTCCCCGGGAGCCGCAACCGGGGCCGTGTCCTTGGCCGTATGCATGAAGTGATAGCCGCGCAGGTAGAGGACGCCAAAGACCATAAGGCAGAGCGAAACCCCCAAGATGAGACCCCAAAACAGAGAACCGCGGGAAGACGATTTCATTTTTTCCCTCCGGGCCGCCGGGGCAGCTCGTTGCCCACCAGCCACTCCAGTTCGGCCCAGTTTTCTTCAAAATCCTTGAGATATTCCTGTAGCTGCATCTCGGTGTTATAAACCGTGATCTGGCTCTGATAGAGCTGCGCGAAATCCAGGGCCCCCACCTGGTAGGAGGACAGGGTCGCGGCCGCGGCCTGCCGGGCCTGGGGGATGATCCCCTGGTCCAGGAGGGAGATCTGCTGGGAGAGGCGCTGCAGCTTGGCGTGCCGGTCCTTGATCAACGCCGCCAACTGGTTTGAGGCTGAATGGTGGGCTTCTTTGGCCGCATTCTGCTTGGCCTGCTCTTCCCGGATGCGGGGCTTAATCTTGGAATCATGCCAGATGGGAAGATTAATCATCACCTTGCCGCCCACCATGTCGGCCCTATTCAGGTCTTGCCGGTTTTGCCGCAGGGCATAATTGAGCCCGAAGGTAAAGTCCGGGTAATATTCCTTCTTGGCCAGTTCCACGGCTTTTTCCTGTTTGGCGATGAGAGCCTTCAGGGCTTGAAGTTGGGGGCGGGCTTCGGCCTGGGCCAGCAGGTCGTCCAGCTTCAAATAATTGGGCCTGGAGGCCAAGGGCTGGGGCCTGGGAATGGCGGCCCGGGTCGGTTGGGAGCGCAAGGCGTTCAGGTCCGCCCGGGCTGATTCCTGTTTCTGGGTCCATTGAAAGAGGCGGTCCAGATAATTGCCCAGTTCCACCTGGGCCTGGAGCACGTCCGCCTGTTGCCCCTGCCCCACGCTGTAGCGGGTTTCCGCCACCTGCACCACCTGTTCCCAGAATTGCTTGTTTTTCTGGGTCAGGTCGAAATTGGCGCAAGCCAAAGACAGGGTCCAATAGCCCATAATCACCTTGGACCGCACTTCATTGGCCTTATCCTGGTAAATATGGCCGTCGGAACGGGATTGCTCCTCGGCCACTTCGGAGCGGAGGCCCCGTTTCCCGGGGAAGGGGAATTTTTGGGTCACCTCAAACATCTTTTGGGTCATGTCGTCCTGATAAAATCTCCAGGTGTCGGTGGGCAGGTTGTTGATGGAAAAGGAGGCCTCCGGATCGTCCAGGGCCCCGGAGGAACGGATGGTCTCCTTGGAAGCCTGGAAGGTGGAGCGCATCTGCTTCACTTCCGCGTTGGCCTTGAGGGATTCGTCGACCAGGGCCTGCAAATCCGGCGGCATCCCGGTGTGGTTTTGGGCCGTCAATGGAGTCGGCGCGTGGAGCATCCCGGCCAGACACAGGGCCAGTAAAAGTAACCTGCGGAAAAATGGCCTGCGGTAACCCATCTCTCCCTCTGTGTTTAAATGAATTTCTGGCACTATAGGCATAATCTTTATCCCCAGACAAGTTCTTAAGGCGCTTAAAATCAGGCACGCAGCCCAAGATGTCAGGCCGGGATGATTCTCCGGTTTATCCATTTCTTAAAAACCACCATAATCATCATTTTCATGATTTCATCTCTTGATTATGAAATTCTGTTAATAAACCGAAAGATTCTCTGCTCTCCCCGGTTAAGCCGGTGGAAAAGTAAGCTCCTGTAACCTCCCGGAATTCAGGGAAGCCTGAGGTTGGCGTCCTTTCCAGGCAAACCCCGAAAAGGGCGCGCTCCGGAGGCGCCAGGTTCCGCAATCTCAGTAACGGCTAAAGCCGGAGAGAAACGGCAGCGGCTAAATTAGACGAGATCGGAAGGGTACTGCTCGGGGGGATGAAAAATACTGGGAGGAAATAGCGTTATAAAGACTGTTGCCTGGGCCGGACAGTAAGATGAAACCTGCCAGGTCGGGGTGTTTACCGCCGGTAGGGAAATGAACACCGGATTGCCGCCGCCCCGGCACTGGCAGCCCATAGCTCGGGACTGGCCGGAAGAGCCGCAGCGGCCGGGCGCGCCGGGCTGACAGCAATTGGCCGAAGAAATTCCCGGCCCGCCGCTGCCGCAATGCTTGCAGCAAGGCGAGGGCGCGGCCGACGCCAAAGTTCCCCACGGCAGTAAAAGAATCGCAGAGAAAATGGCGATGGCAGCCCAGATATAGCTGCGGGAACCGGCGACCTTGTTCATATATACAAAATATCATCCAGGCCCAAATCAAAGTCAAGGGGAAAAATAGGACACTTCCAATTTTCCTAATCTTTAGGCGTAGTTTTATACCTGGCGACATAAATAATTGCGCATTATTAATCTCTGCGCTCTCTGCGTCTCTGCGAGAAAAAAAGGTTTCTCGCAGAGGCGCAGAGGCCGCAGAGGATGTCAACCGCGGTTAATTAAGTCGCTCAGTATAATTCCGGCCGGCGGTCAGGGAAACCAGGTGCGGCTTCAGACCCTCCTTGATCACCCCCGCCGCCAATTGCGATCCCCGGTTGGTGAAATGCACCAGGTCGTAGATGTACTCCCGCTCCTGGGGCACGGCCCGGGCCAGGTCGACGGCCAATACCCCGTTGGCCGCGGCCGTGCGGCGGATGGCCTGGTTGAAGAGATCAAAGATTTCTTTGTATTGTCGGTAAGTGATGCCGTGATCCTTCTCCAATCCTTGGGTCAATTGGACAATCAGGGGGTCCGGGTGGTCTTTCAGCCGGTTGGCCATGGTCATTAACACCGGCGTGATCTTCCGGGCCCGGCACATACTGATGAACAATTGCAGGTTCATGTCAAATTCTTGCAGCACGCGGTCTTTATCAATTACTATTCTTTTCCCCCGGACCTCCCGTAATTCGTCTTCCTGCCCCGCGTCCTTCCGGGGCCGCAAGGCCCTGCGCACCTGTTTCTCCAATTCTTTTGAAGCGTTATACACATGGGGCAGATAGTCTTCCAGCAGCAGCCGGAAGTCGAAGTATCTCTTTTTCAGGACCACTATGGGTGAGGTATTTCCTTTTTTAAAATCCTGGTCCCAATAAGACTTGGCAAACATCAACACCGTCAGGTCATTGATATTGTGCATCATCACCGCCAGGTCGGGTCGCATGGGCATGACTTTGTTGAGCAGAATGTCCAGGGAATGCAGCGAAAAGTTGCCGCCCACCCCGGAGTTATAGGAGTTTACCTTTAGTCCGGCCTCCTTCTCCAGGAGCCGGCCCGCCAGATAAGGAAAACGCTCTTCTTCGTCCACGTAATAGCAGGCGGTGGTGGAGCCCCCGAGAAAGACCAGGCTCAGGTCGGGCCGGTCGTGAATCCGGGCGGGCTCGATAAAACCGTCGGCGTCGGTGCGGACCCGGTATCCCTTATTGACCAGGGCGTCGGACATGCGCATTTCATCTGCGGTGGGCGCAAATTTTCCGAAAAACCGGGGCTGGACTTCCCGGAGGCGGATGACCCGGGCGATGCCGGAATGGTAAGTATCCGCTTTCCAGGCCAGAACCTTTTCAGTGATCCAAACTGCAGCCAGGAGCAAGAGACCTAGGAAAAATATAAAAATCTTGCCCGGATTCCTTTCGAACCAGTTCTTCATAGCCCTTCCAAGTCCTTAGAGATTGAATTATTTCAAAATTTCCTCAAGAAAGCCAATATTTATAAATTTTATATTTTTCCCGATATTTACATAGAAGCTGTAGCTTTTGCCGCCTGCCCTTAAGGGGGATTAGAACTTCAGGGACATAGGTGCGGGGCCGGAAGGGAATCTTGCCGCGGCTTCAGGAGATCGACGACGGATGGAACCCAAGTATCTAACGGTGTTGGCCGACTGCTCCCAAAAGATTTTTACGGAAATGACCCGGACCGAGGTGGTCAAGGTTTCCGTGAAAAGAGATGAACGCGTAAAAGAGATGTACGCAGTCGCCCAGGTGGCTCCATATGAGGATTTCCCGAAGAAGGTGACCGGCATGTTTATCATGGGGTTCACGGACGAACGCCTGGCCGTGGCCGTGGCCGCGGCCATTGCCGAGCATTTGGACCTGCCCCTGCCCGGGCGCTTCGACCATCACGCCAGCGAATTGTTGAACGAGTTCATGAACGTGGTGCTGGGACATACCATCACCGGCTGGGACAGAATGGGATTTCGCATCAGCTTCAGCCCCCCCGCTACGGTCAGGAACGTCAATATCCGGGACGCGGCCTTCGGGGGGCAGGAGGCCTACATGATCGTCCTCGATCTCGGGGTGGAGCGGCTGGTCTTCACGGTCACCTACACCGACGCCAACCGGGAGCAGCTCCGGAGACGCATCCTGGTGGTGGACGACTCCAGCATCATCCGGGGCATTCTCTCCAAAAACCTCATCGAGGCGGGGTTTACCGTGGAAGTGGCGGAAGACGGCGACGTGGCCATGGATAAACACCAAACCTTCCGGCCCCATCTCACCGTCATGGACCTCAACATGCCCAACGTCGGGGGCCTGGACGCCATGCAGGAAATCTGCCGGAGAGACCGGCAGGCCAGATTCATCGTGCTCAGCAGCACCGCCCGCCGGGACGAAGAGTTGATCGCCCGGAGCCTGAACGTCCTGTCCTATGTGGTCAAACCGGTGCAGATGCAGGAATTCCTGGCGATAGTGAGGGAAGCTCTGGAGTAAAAAAGGTTAAGGATAAAAAAGGGAGCAGGCTGCCCGGCCTGCCCCTGATATTTCGCCGCCAACCCCCGGTTCACCTTGAAGCAGGGGGGGCCGGCGTCATTCGGACCGGGCCGCCGCCTCCTCAGGGACGCGGCGGCCCGGTTTATGTTTAAAAAGGACCGGGATCCTGGGGATCCAGGTTTAAGAACCTGTTGATGGGGGTGGCCCGGCCACCTGCGCCCACCGCCGGAATAGTCAGCGTCAAATCATCGTTCGGGGCATTGTTCGGCGAGCCGTTGGGAAGAATCAGCTCGGGGTGATCGAAGGGCGCCCTTTCAAAAGCCACCCGGGGGTCAGTGAGGCCGTTGGCCAGGAAGGCCACCAGGGCCTCCACATCGGCCTTGGCCTGGGGAATCAGGAAAGGATTCACCAGCTCGGGGATGCCATCGATATCGATGTCCAGATCGTGGAAATTGGTGTTGGGGAAGTTTCCGCCCCGGACATAGAACTCCACGGCCTGGCGCAGGGTGGCCATTTGTCCGGAGTGAAAATAGGGGCCGTTGAACTCAATGTTGCGCAACGAGGAGGCCTTAAAGTTGCCGTTGATAGCCAAACGCGGGAACGGAACATGGTTGGGGACGAACCTGGCCACGTCCGGCGGCAATTTTTGCTGGAATCGCAGGGCCGCCAGCGCCACATAAGACAGCGGAAAAGGATTGTTGGCATCCAGGGGATTCAGGAAGGGCGCGGCATTGGGAGCGGTGCCGGCCCGGCTGATGTCTTCCGTGGTGCGCCGGACGCTGATGTTGTAAAAACCGTTGTCATAGGAGGCAATGATCCCGTCGCCCATGACCATGTCTTCGATAATGTTCAGGGGCACACCTTGAACGTTGGGCGCCACATTGCGGATGGAATGGTTGGTGAACTCCGGCACCCGGTGGCAATTGTTACATCTGCCGTTCGGGGCCCCGTCCCGACTCAGGAAGATATCCAATCCCCGTTGTTCCTGGGGGGTCAGGGCGTTGGGGTCCGGGGGGATGCCCTGGGTGGGAGAGCCCATAAAACGGTCAAAGGGAGTGTCGTTGGCAATGAGGGTTCTTTCGTAGGCTTGCACCGCCAGGCCCCAGAAGAGGGAGAAGTTGTATTCCATCTGGGTGTACTGGTTGGCTGCCAAGGCCGCGGCCGTGACTCCTTGGGGGTTTACGGTGGCCTGGCCCGGACTCACCACCATGGTCCGGGGATTGTTGGCCGAAGGCTGCTGCACTGCGGCGGTGGCCGTGGCCACGGTAATGATGTCGGTGGAGTTCCACCATTGGTCTTGAAACGCGGCTCTAATCATGACGGCATAGTTGGCAAAACGCAAGCCCTTGCCGAGAGGTCCAAGGCGTGGATTGTTATTGACAAAAGGACCCAACACGCTGTCTTGGGGGTGGACCGTCTGTTTCGCCAGGGGGCGCAAGCTCACCATCTTCTTGCCCACGTCGGGGAAGCTGCGCCCGGCCCAGGACATCTCGAAGTCGCTGAGGGGCGGGCCCACGGCCTGGGAAGCCAGGCTGGAGTTGGTGACCCGGATGAACACGTCCGTCAACACCCCGTTAATATTTTGTTTGAGGGTGCTGGTGCGGTCCCGGAAGCCGAAGGGGTTCACCCCGTTAAAGATGAAGCTGGCCCGGCCATCCCAGAAATTGTCGAAGTTGAAAACGGCGTTAATAGTGGTGGGGGTATTTCTGGGCTCCACCCGCCGAACCCTGCCGTTCAGGTTAAGCTGGCCGGGGGTAACCACGTTGAAGATATCCGCCAGAGGAATCCCCTGGTCCACTGCCTGACCGGGGGTGACGGCGACGAATTGGGTGCGGCGCACCCCCATGGAAGAAACTATGTCGTTAGTGTCTTTATCCACCGTGAAAAATTCTTCCGCAAAGGTGACGCCAGGTCCCCGGGGGACGATCTCCGTGGTGGGGAACCATTGGTAAAAGGGGAAATCGGCCCTCCTTAACTGAACGTTGGGCCGCAGTCGCGGTATCCCCGGCACATTGAGGTTCGCAGGGGGAGGCTCGCTGGGGCCGGGAGGGTTAAAGGTGTTGGGATCGTTGGCGGTAAAGGGCACGGTGGAATTGCCGAAACTGTTGTCACCGCCGATGGGGCCGAGTTGAAAGTTCTGGTCCAACACCCCCGGGGAAATCTGGTTTCTGGAGCGGGTATCTCCACCGGCGGCGAAATGACAGGAGGCGCAGGCCTGGACCCCATCACTGCCCACCTGCATGTCCCAGAACAGGGCCTTGCCCAACCTGATCAAGGCGGCCTGGTTTTTAACGATTTGCGCATTTAATAGCTGAAAATTCAGGTTTACCTGGGGACCGGGAATGGGGCCGACAATGACCGCCGCCCGGGGTACCGGCACCGGTACGTCTTTTAAAGACGGGGGGGTTGCTTGGGCCAGGACGCGGCCGGGAGGTATGACGCCGGAAAAAACCAGGGCCAGGCAAAGTGCCGTCGCTAAGAAATGCCTCAGACGAGGGAGATTTCTCTGGTGAAGCAACATTCTTGTCGGAAACAGGGTCACTTTCATCTATATTTCTCCTCATTTAAGGGGTTGCGACTTTGGACTCCCGATGAAGAAGTCCAGTGCGAAAGTCAATGGGCAGCCCATTGAAGCTCTCGAGAGAATCTATGCTGCGCTATTTTTATAATAAATAATGGCCAGGTAAAAACAATAGGCATTTATACCTATTTCTCTGTAATAATCATTATTTAAAGAAACCAAAAAAAATATCCCAAGTTTCCTGGAGGGGCGTTAAAACCTAGACTCCATAACTGTTAAGGGCTGTTGAATCTTACTTCCACCCGGTTCATGGAGCTTTGCTAATGCTCCTATTTGTTGGAGTAGAAACCGAACATGGTAATGTTCTTTTGCGCAAAACGGTAAACGGAATACGGAAAACGATAAAAAGCCGCCGCGCCTTCCAGACGCGGCGGCTGGGATTATAATCAAGTTTTCAGTCAGGTCTCTCTAGGGGCCTGGATCCTGGGGGTCAAGGTTTAAGAATCTGGTAATGGGCGTCGTCCGTCCGCCGCTGCCCACCGGCGGGAGTTCGATCAACACATCGGCCTCCGGGTTGCCGGGCGGGGAGCCGTTGGGAATAAACAATTGGGGGTGGTCGAAGGGCGCTCTTTCAAAGACCACCCGTTGATCCGTGAGGCCGTTGGCCAAGAACGCCACCAGGGCCTGCACATTGGTCAGGGCCGCGGGGAGAAATTCCGGGGATCGTAGTTCGGGAATGCCCACGATATCCGGAGCGAGATCGGCGAAGTTGGTATTGGGGAAGTTGCCGCCCCGGACGTAGAACTCCACCGCCTGGCGCAGAGTGGCCGAATCCCCATTATGGAAATAGGGGCCCCGGTACTCCTGGTTCCGCAAATTCGGCACCTTGAAGGCGCCGCCTTTCACCAGGCGGGGTAGGGGAGTCAAGGTCGGTATAAACCTGCCCACATCCGGGGGCAGTTTCCCCGCGGCTTTCAGCGCCGCCAGAGCCGTATAGGACAGCGGGAAAGGCTGATTGCCGTCCAGAGGGTTCAGGAACGGAGGCGCATTGGGCGCAGTGCCGGCCCGGCCGATGTCTTCCTTGGTACGCCTGACACTGATGTTGTACATGCCCAGGTCATAGTTGGCCATTCCGCCGTCAGCCATGATCATGAATTCGATGATCCCCACTTTCGGGAACGGCTGGCCGAAGACCGGGGGAGGAGGAGCCGGAGGCACGCCCTGGGCGTTCGGCGCAATCTGGAAGACCGTGTGGCTGGAGGTGATGGGAGCGCGGTGACATTCATTACAGGTGCCGAAGGTCAGGAAGATATTTAAGCCGGTCTGCTCCAGCGGGGAAAGGGCCGTGGGGTTCGGAGGAATGGGAGGAATCAGGCTGGGGGCGCCCATAAACCGGTCAAAAGGCGTGTCGTCGGACACCAGGGTGGCTTCATAGGCCTGGATCGCCAGGCCCCAGAAGAGGGAGAAGTTGTACTCCATCTGGGAGAACTGCAACTGGGTGGGGCTCAGGGCCATGGTCCCGATCTGCTCGGGGGTGACCACCGTGGCCTTGCCCGGACTCACCACCTGGGTCCGGGGATCGTTGGCCGAAGCCTTCTGCACCACCGCGGTGCTGATGTCCACCAGGATGATATTGGGGGAATTCCACCATTGATTCTTGAATGCGGCTCTAATCATGGTGGTGTAATTGGTGTTCAAGCCTTTAAGCCCCGTCACCACGCCGCCGGGACCCAAGGTCGCCCGGGATAACGGTCCCAAGACGCTGTCCTGGGGATGCACCAACTGTTTGTTCAGAGCCCGTAGGCGCAGCATCTTTTTGCCCAACTCGGGGAAGCTGCGGCCGGCCCAGGACATCTCGAAATCGCTGAGCGGCGGGCCCACGGCCTGGGAAGCCAGGCTGGAGTTGGTGACCCGGATGAACACGTCTTGCAAGGTAGGCACGCCGTTAATCACCACATTTCTTTTGAGTTTGCTGGTCCGGTCCCGGAAGCCGAAAGGATTCACCCCGTTGAAGATGAAGCTGGCGCGGCCGTCCCAGAAGTTGTCGAAGTTATAGACCGCATTTATGGTGGTTGGCGCGTTTCTAGGCTCCACCCGGCGCTGCCGGCCGGTCAGATTGAGTTGGCCCGGAGTAACCGTGTTGAAAATGTCGGCCAGGGGAGTGCCCTGATCCACTGCGTTGCCGGGGACAACGGCGGTGAATTGGGTGCGCCGCACCCCCTGGGAAGAAATTACGTCGTTGGTATCCGAATCAACCAGGGCCAGTTCCTGGAGAACGGTGACGCCGGGTCCCCGGGGCACGAGCTGGGTGGGATTGAACCAGCCGTTGAGGGGGAAATCGGCCGCCGTAACTTCGGCGTTGGGAGCAAAGTTAGGCTTTCCCGGTACGTTGAAACCGGGATTCGGGGGCTGGATGGGACCCAAGGGGTTATTGGGGTCGTGGGCGGTGTAAGGGACGGTGGAGTTGCCGAAAAGCGTATCACCATTGCCGCCCAGGGGGTTGAGGGTAAAATCCTGATCCAATAACCCTGGAGAAATCTGATTCTTGGTGCGGATATCCTCGCCCGCGTTGAAATGACAGGACGCGCAGGCCGTAATCCCGTCGCTGCCCACCTGCATGTCCCAGAACAGGGCCTTGCCCAACCTGACCAGCGCGGCCTGGTCTTTGACCAGTTGCGTGGTTAAGGGTTGGAAATTCAAGTTCACTCCGGGTCCGGGAATGGCGCCGGCAATGACCGCGGCCGTGGGCACCGGCACCGGCACTTCCTTCAAAGAAACAGCCCCTGTTACTTGGGCCTTAACTGGTCCGGGCAGAAAGACCCCGGAGAAGGTCAGGGTAAAACAGAGTAGATAGACCAGGGTTCTGATGTATGCCTGGGGCAACCGCGCTCTGGTCAAGCACCGGCAACTTAAAAAGGTGGGCGCCATAGTTAAAATCTCCTCTTTAATAGATAGTTAAGGTCTTTCTTGGACTATTTCTCAGGCTTTCTTTCCTCCCGCTTTTGTGAAATTGATCCCAAGGTTGGGCGAATCCTTTAACCGTAAGTAACAGTTGGCGCGTAAAATTATCTAGGAATAGATGGAGTTTTTTCTAGTCAATATAATTATTATGGCTAGATAAGCAATCGGTAATTTTGCCTATTTGTAGGCAAATTGTTTAGTAGACATATTAGTGGGGCAAATAGGGGGGATTGGGGGTGAAGGGTTATAAGGTTAAAATCAACGGCAAAATCATGGGCCGCCGCTCCAAGGCCTTGAAGAATAACTTCCGCAACGCCTTCCCCGCCTGGGCCTGAATTTCCAGCCAGTCCTGGTTGGGTTCGGCCAGGCTTCGCTCCACGATCTCCCGGAAGACCTTCCGGGCCTGCTCCAGCAAGGGAGCTTGTTCTTCCTCCAGGGTGAAGCCCCGGGTGATGAGATCGGGTTCGGAGGCGATGGCCCCGGCCACCGGGTCCACGGCCACCAGGGCGATGACCAGGCCGTCCCCGGCCAGGTGGCGCCGGTCCCGGAGCACAATCCGGGAGACGTCGCCCACGCCCTTGCCGTCCACGAAGACCCGGCCCACCTCGATGCCGCCGCTGATTGCGGCCTTGCCGTTTTCAAAGCGCACCTGCTCCCCGTCTTTCACCAGCAGCAGGCCCTCCTCGGGAATGCCCACGGCCCGGGCCAGGTGCTGGTGCTTGATGAGGTGGCGCATCTCCCCGTGGATGGGGATGAAATACCGGGGCCGGGTCAGGTTGAGCAGCAGTTTCAATTCTTCCTGGGAGGCGTGGCCGGAAGTGTGAATATCCGCCACTTGCTTGTACACCACCTCTGCGCCCAGGCGGTAAAGGTTGTTGATCACCGTGGTGATGGCCCGTTCATTGCCGGGAATGAATCTGGAAGATAGGATCACCAGATCGCCCTTCTGGATGTGGATCTGCTTGTGGGCTTCCAGGGCGATGCGGGCCAGGGCGCTCATGGGCTCCCCCTGGCTGCCGGTGGTGACGATGATGGTCTCTTCGGGGGGCAGATTTTTTAAATCCCCGACATTGATCTCCATCCCCGGGGGGAGGTCCAGGTAGCCCAGTTCCTTGGCGATCCTGGTGTTGGTGATCATGGACTTGCCGTTAAAGAGAATCTTGCGGCCGTGTTTGGCGGCCAGTCCCACGATTTGCACCAGGCGGGGGATATGGGAGGAAAAGACGGCGATAATCACCCGCCCTGCCGCGTCCCGGATAAACCCCTCCAGGGTGTCCCCGATCTCCCGCTCGCTCATGGTGTAGCCGGGGCGTTCGGCATTGGTGGAATCGGACAGGAGCGCCAACACCCCCTGCTCCCCATAATGGGCAAAGCGGTTCAGGTCCATGGACGCGCCCACCACCGGGGTCTGGTCCACCTTAAAGTCCCCGGAGTGAATCAACACCCCCTGGGGGGTGCGCAAGGCAAAACCCACCCCGTCCACGATGGAGTGGGGCACGGGGATGAATTCGAATTCAAAGGGTCCCAATACCAGAGGCGCCCGGGGATGAATCTCCCGGAGGTCCGCGTCATTGAGGAGGCCGTGCTCCCGGAGCTTCTCTTTCAGCAGGGCCAAAGTCAGGGGAGTGCCGTAGACCGGCAGCGGCATCTCTTTGAGCAGAAAGGGCGCCGCGCCGATGTGGTCTTCATGGCCGTGGGTGAGGACCAGCCCGGTAAGCTTGTCCCGCCGCTCCCTGAGATACGAGAAATCCGGGATGACAATGTCGATCCCCAACATGTGGTCTTCCGGGAACATCAGGCCCGCGTCCACCACCACCAGATGTTCCGCGGTCTCCACGGTCATCAGGTTGAGGCCGATCTCCCCCAGGCCCCCCAGAAAAGTGAGGTCGACCCAATCAGCCGTTGAATTTTCCTGTTCCATAGGGGAAATCCGGATCATAGGCCGCGGCGATGCTCTCAAACACCGCGGCCATCAAGTCTTCCTTGCGGCGGAAATTCTGGGGAAAGAGTGGGGGGCGGATGACTATTTTCACCGGCCCGGGCTTGACCCTGATGGTGCCCCGGGGCTGAATGAAACGGGTGCCGCTGATGGCCACCGGCGCCACCGGCTGCCCGGACCTCTGGGCCATAATAAAGACCCCTTTCTTAAAGGGGATCAGCCTGGGAGAAGGGGTCCGGGTGCCTTCGGGAAAGATAGCGATGGAGTTTCCTTCTTTCACAATGGCCGCGGCCAGGTTTAGGGAGCGGATGGCCTGTTGGATGTTTTCCCGGTCCACGGGCACACAACCCATGCGGTGGAGGGACTGGCCGAAAATGGGAATCCGAAAAAGGGATTTTTTGGCGATAAAAGCAAACGGTCCCGGCAGGAAAGCCAGCAGCAGAAAGATGTCAAAATTGCTGCGGTGGTTGGCCGCATAGACGTAAGTCCGGCCCGGGACCAGGTGCTCCAAGCCCTCCACCTGCACGGTGATGCGCCCGACAGAGAGCAGAGCCCGCCCCCACCAGCGGGCTACCCGGTGCAGCATGCGGCGGCTTTGGTCCAGGTAGCTGAAGAGGATGGTCAAGGAACCGCCGATAATGGTGATGGGCACCAGCCAAAAATGGAACCAGAGTCCGAAGGCCAGGGTGAAATTGCTGCGTGTCCGGGGCATGGGCTTATCATTACCTGGAAATGGCGGACGCGTCAAGAGCCGGGCGCCGGGGGCCAGGGGGCAGGGGTTAGCAATCAAAGGCGTTAAATCGTAGCGAACCTTGTGTTCGCCCTGGAGCGATGGGGCGAACACAAGGTTCGCTCCTACGGGAAATAGAATACTTTTGATTGAGTATAGGTATTATTCAATATGCACCTAAAATTGCCGATTACTAGGGAAGATGCAGAATCCCACCGCCTTGAGGATGGAAATCCCGTGCAGACCAAACCCCTGGCAATGCCCCTGGCTGCCTGCCTTTTCCTGCTGCAATTTTGCCTATCTCCGGCTGCCTTTGCCGCCCGGGTGGATGTGGTCGTGGACCACGGCGTGGAGAAGAACGCCGAAAACCAGGCCCGGGCCATCATCAGCGGGGTTTTCGACTTTTTTCATAGAACTTACGGAGTTGCCATGCAGCGAGATATCCGCATCAAACTCTCCTGCGACAAATTCAACTATAAGAAGGCCATCAAGGATTGGTATGGGGCCAGTGAGGCCCAGGCCTCGTTTTTATCCCATTCCATGGGCCTGGCCAAAGGCGGAACCCTGATTGTCGATTTGGGGGATATTAAGGGCAACTATCTGCAATTATTTATCCTTTGCCATGAAATCGTCCATTTTTATCAGGGCCAGGAGAGCAATGACCGGCATGGGCCGGTAAGGTGGATGTCGGAAGGGGTGGCCAACGTCATTGCCGCGCACATTATGGAGACCGCGGGCGGACAAAGCCCGGGCGCCTGGAAAAAGTATTGGCTGGAGAGAGTCAAAAGCGTCCCCAATTTCCCCAGACTGGAAAACTTGCACAGCCCCGAGCGGATGCTGGTTCCCCTGGCCTACGACACCGCGTCCCTGGCGGTCCTGACCCTGCTGGAATGGCGGGGCTACCCGGCCTTGTTCGCCTATTTCCGGAATCTGAAGAATACCGGTGCGGAGAACGCCTTTTACCAGGCCTTCGGCGCCAAGCTGAGCGATTTCGAGAAATCGTTCCGGCCTTATTAAACAGAACGACATAAGCCATTGCACCTAAATACCTCTGCGTCTCTATCCTGAAAAGTTCCCAATGGTGGCACAGGCTTTCCAGCCTGTGCGGATTACCGGGCGGGCGAGACGCCCGCCCTACCCAACTTTTCATGCTTTATGGGTGAGCCAAAGCTCATGAGGAGCTGCGGTAAAAATGAATCACCGCAGAGACGCAGGGGGCGCAGAGATCATCAAAGCCGCCAAATAGGAGCGCCCTATGAACCTCTTAAGCACCGCGGTTCTGGCCTTATTATTTCTTTCTTGCTTGCCTGCCTGCACCGGCCGGTACGAGGCGGACAATCCCGAACAGAAAATTGCCGCCTACAGCCGGGCTATCGAGGCCAATCCCCAGGATGAACAGGCTTATCTTAACCGGGGATCTGGCTATCTGGGGAAAAAAGAGTGGGACCGGGCCATCGACGATTTCACCGAGGCCCTGAAACTAAACCCCAAAGAGGCGATAGGTTATTTAAATCGAGGGCAGGCATATGCTTCCAAAAAGGATTGGGACCTGGCCATCAAAGATTACAACCAGGCCTTTGAACTCAATCCTGAAAATGCGCAAATTTGCTATTATCGAGGATACGCCCATGGGCAACAAAAGGGTTGGGACCTTGCCATCCAGGATTATACCCGGGCTCTGGAGATTAACCCCGGATACGGAAAGGTTTATTATAATCGAGGGTATGCCTACTACTACAAAAATGATTGGGACCGGGCCATCGCCGATTTCGATCAAGCCCTGAAATTAAACCCAAAAGATGCGAAGCTCTATAATTGCCGGGGGTATGCTTATTATTGTCAGGGTTATTGGTGGCGGGCCGTGGCCGATTACGAGAAGGCCGTGGAACTTGATCCCGAATATGCGCATGCTTACTATAGCCGCGGGCACCTCTATAATTGGCTCTGGGACCTGGATCGGGCCATAGCCGACTTCAACCGGGTTCTGGAAATCGACCCGAAATATAAGCATGCGCACCATTCCCGGGGGTTGGCCCATTATCGGAGGAGGGACTTCGATTTGGCTTTGGCCGACTGGAATCAAGCCCTGAAACTCGACCCGCAGAATTCCCAGGTCCTATATTTGAAGGCCGAACTTCTGGACAAGTACGGCCCTAATAACGAGGCCCTGGAGGCATATCGCAGTTTCCTGCAATACGCCGAGAAGGAACCGCAAGAAGATACGGAAGAAAAGGACCATATCGAATATGCCCGGAAGAGGATAAAGGTCCTGGGAAAATAGCCGATTAATTGTGTTCCTGAATAATATCGGTTAGGATGAAATAAGGAGGTCTAATGCCCCGTCCTCTGACTTTCTCATCCTGGGTCCCGGAATTCCTGGTGGTCTTATTTGGGCTGCTGGTGGTCCTGGAGGCCATCCGGCCCCTGCGCCGCCCCAAGCGGAGCCGGCCCCGGCGCTGGGCCGTCAACCTCGCCATAACCGGACTCTCATTCGGGGTGGGGGTGGCCGTGGTCCGGCCCCTGGCCCTGGCCGCCGCGTACTGGGCCCAGGCCAACACGTTCGGACTGTTCCCCTGGTTGGCCCTCCCGTACTGGGCCCAATTTCTCCTGGGATTCCTGTGGATGGACGCCACCTTCTACTGGTGGCACCGGGCCAACCACATCTATCCCCTGCTGTGGCGCTTCCACAACGTCCACCACGTGGACCCGGACCTGGACGTGACCACCTCCTTCCGGTTCCATTTCGGGGAAACCTTTTATTCCACCCTCTTCCGCATCCTGCAGGCGGCCCTGGCGGGGATCACGCCGTTGACCTATCTGGCTTATGAAGTCGTCTTCAACCTGGCCACCATGTTCCACCACAGCAACGTGGCCCTGCCCATCGACCTGGAAAGGCGGCTGAACCGGGTCATCGTCACCCCCCGCATGCACGGCATTCACCATTCGGTGGTGGGCCGGGAGACCAATTCCAATTATTCCGTCATCTTTTCCTGGTGGGACCGTTTGGCCCGCAGCCTCCGGGTCAACGTGCCCCAGGGGCAGGTGGTCATCGGCGTGCCCGGGTATCTTCTGCCCGGGGATAACGGTTTGCGGTCTCTGCTCCTCCTTCCCTTCCAAAAGCAGCGTGCCTACTGGCGCTGGCCCAGCGGGAAGGCGTCGGTGCGGCAGGTCGCGCCGACGGATGAAAATCCGCATCATTTAGTAGCCTGATTTTGTTAAATAGTTCAAGGTTCAAAGTTAAGAATTGGTGCTCATCGGGCGCTGATGATTATGGCCCATATTTCCCCCCATTTATCTTGATTGCAACATTCCCGGCTCTTATCTTAGATAATCAGTGGTTCTATACTGAGTTGCGATCAAGAAGCTATTTCCCAGGTAGGGGCGAATCTTGTGTTCACCCAAGGCTGCCGGGCTAACACAAGGTTCGCCTACAAAAAATAGCTTTTGGGAGGAAATGACATTAACATGGTAAGCAGTATGCCCCCTAACTAACTTTGAACCTTGAACTTTGAACTTTGAACTTCTTAAGCTGAAAGCTGGTCGCTGCCAGCTGACAGTTAATAAACGGAGGTCTTGGATGAAACTGAAAGGCAAACACATCGCCATCCTGGCCGAAGATCTGTATCAGGATCTGGAACTCTGGTATCCCCTGCTGCGTTTCCGGGAGGAGGGCGCGGAGGTGGTGGTGGTGGGTCCGGCCGCGGGCAAGGTGCACACCGGCAAATTCGGCTACCCGGTGAAAGTGGATCAAGCCGCCAAAGAGGTTAAGGCCGAGCAGTTCGATGCGGTGATCATCCCCGGGGGTTATGCGCCGGACCATATGCGCCGCTATCCGGCCATGGTCTCCCTGGTCCGGGACGCGGCCCTTAAGGGCAAGGTGGTGGCCGCCATCTGCCACGGTGGCTGGATGCTGGCCTCGGCGGAGGTCATCCAGGGCAAAACCGTGACCGCGTTTTTCGCCATCAAGGACGATCTGGTGCACGCGGGGGCCAACTTTGTGGACCGGGAGGTGGTGGTGGACGGCAATCTCATCACCTCCAGGAAGCCCGAAGACCTGCCCGCGTTTTGCCGGGCCATTCTTAAAGCAGTGAGCGGCGAGCAGTGAGCGGGGGCCAGGGGTCAGGGGTCAGGGGTCAGGGATTAGCAGAGAACTATAGCATTTTCCCAAAAGTTTTTCCTTTGATTCCTTTACCCCCCAGGGCTTATCATTACCCATAAGTATTTTAACTGGTGGCACAGCCTTTCCAGGCTGTGCTGGAAAGCCTGCACAGGCTAGAAAGCCTGTGCCACCATGATTTATCACGATTTGAAGGCTCCGAAGCAACTGATCACTGGCTACTCTACTAGCTACTTGGCTACTGCTCACTACTCACTGCTCACCGCTCACTGCAACAGGACATGTCCTGAGACTGGGCCGGGTCCCTGGCCCGGTTCCTGATGATTTCCAGTAACGATTATAAGCATTTGTTCGCTTCGAACCTTGGCCGCGCCTTTGCACCGGGAAACCTGGGGCCTTAAATAGGGGCCCCTGGATTTCTTCAGTGAAAGGATGACCCGGGAGTGCGGTTGCCCGGGGAGAGAGGCCTTGGAATCATGCCAAGGGCGGGCGGTTCGCCGGCAGAGTGCGGTTGCCGTTGGTTCGGCGGCGGTGAGGAGCCGTTGGACCGGGCCCTGGTGGCCGGGTTGATGCTGGACGCGGCCCTGGGGACCTCGCCCTGGCCGCCTGATCCCCAATCCCAGGGTCTGAGGCTGAAAGGAATGGTGCAGGAGGCCTTGCTGACCCATCTGTCCGGCCGCATCACCCTGGACCGCTTCCGGGGCCTGATCCTCACCCTGGACCGCTCCTTTTCCTTCTATCTGCCCCTGATTTCGTCCCTGTTGCCTCCACCGCCGGCAAGACCGGGGTTTCCCGAAACCGCGGCTCCGGGAGCGAAAGGCGCATTTCCTGGTAACCCCGGGGTGCTGGGCGAGCGTCTGGCAGAGGCCCTGGGCCTTCTGCGGCATATCCTCCCCCGGCGGCCCCGGAGCAAACTCACCGGGCCCAAGCTGCTGAATTTTTTGAGAGCGACCGGGGGCGCCTGGTTCAGGCTGCGGGATTTCCAGGAGCATTTCGCCATGGACCGGAAGACCGCGTGGGAGTATGTGCAGAAATTTTTGCAGGCCGAGCTTTTAATCCACAATGGCGCCCAGGCCGCGGCCGTGCGTTACGGCCTGGCCGAAGATTTTCTGAGGGTGCGCGCCGGAGCCGTGCGCCGGGACGCGGCCCCGGCCCTGGCCGGGCTCCCCTCCCCTCTTGCCTCCGCCGTGGCGGATTGGTTGATCAGGAGCGGCGGCGAACCTTTCTGGGAAGGGGAATGGCGCCTCGTCCTTCCCGCCGCCCATTTCGAGGAGATTCTCCGGCGACTCACCGGCCCGCAGTCCCTTCTGGAGGTGGCCAGCGCCGTGGAGGGGGGCGGCCGCCTGCTGCGGCTGGCGGACAATTGGCTTCACTCTTGATTTAGCAAAAATCTAGCTTGCTCATCATTCGTAACATGATAAGATATTTGAGATTTTGTAACCTGCCGGAAATATGGAGAACTTTAGCCGTGAGTAATGATGTTACCGAGAAATTATCCCCGGAGATGTGCGCCGGGAAGATCTTTGAGATCAGCGGCACCCGTTTCGAGCCGGAGGTGGCCGCGGAATTGTGGCCCCGGATCATTCAGCATAAATGGCTCATGTCCGAAAAACTGGCCCGTGACGTGGGCCTCAAGGTGGCGTGCATCGATTTTCTGGAGAACATGGACCAGGCCCGGGAGGAATTCTTGGCCTATCAGCAGCACGATCTCCTCAACGAGATGGGGGCCCTGGCCATCAGCCCGCAAGTTTGGGACACCATATCCGATTCCCAGCCCCCGAAGCAGATCGTGCACAAGCGCATCATTCTGCCCCTGACCCGGGCGGACCTCTCTAAGAAACACGGGGTGGTGCCGCCCAAGGCCATCATCTTCTTCGGGCCTCCGGGCACCGGGAAGACCCATTTCGCCAAGGCCATCGCCGGCGCGCTCTCCTGGTGGTTCATCGAGATCGTGCCCAGCATGCTGATGGCGGAGGGCGCGGACAAGCTGGGGGCCAACTTGCGCAAAATCATGGAAAAGGCCCGGACCTTGACGGAGGCGGTGATCTTTATTGATGAGTTCGAAGAGATCGCGGGCAGCCGGGACGAGGCCTCCCGGGTGGATAAATCCATCACCAACGAATTTTTAAAACAGGTGCCCCTGTTCAAGAGCCAGGCCCACAACTCGCTCCTGGTCTGCGCCACCAACTACATCCGCCAGCTCGACGCGGCCCTGCTGCGCCCGGGCCGGTTCGACTGCGTCATACCGGTGGGGACCCTGAACGAAGACGAGCGGGCCAATATCCTGGCGCACTACCTGGGAAAATTGAACACCGGGGAAGTGGACCTGAACCGCATCGTCAAGATGACGGCCCGGTTTACCCCCGCGGACATCGAATACCTCTTCCAGCAGGTGGCCCAATACGCGTTCGAACAGGAACTGGCCACCCAGCACGACTACCGGGTGACCACGGACACCATCTTCGAAATCATGCCCAAAATCCGGGCCTCCCTGACGGACGAAGTAAGCGTGGAGTTTGAGAAGGATAGTATTACTTATTCGCGGTATTAATGAAATAACCGCGGATTTATAGAGAACTTGATAAATTTCCCTTGTTTAAATGCTCAGGGATTTGTGGATAATGGCAAATACCATACACCATATAAGGGAGGTTAGATATAACTAGTAAAAAGATTACATTCTTTAATAATTGTGCTATTATAGCTTATTTAAGCCAATCTGGTACAAAGGGGGACATTTTCGGGTAGTAAACTTTTGCAGCGAATAGGAATGCGTAATGAATAATTTTTTATTCCCCCGGGGGTCCGAATGGCGAAAGTGGGACCTCCACGCTCACACCCCTCTTGATCCGGAGTGGATCGCCCGCCCTTCACTTCGAACAGAAGGCGAAAAGAGATATTTCGCAGCGCAATATGTGGAAGCTGCTATTAGGGCAGAACTTGCAGTAATAGCGATCACAGACCACAACTTCTGGTAACCACCGTGATGAGCTTATCATCCCCTATTTGCAGGAATCTGCGGCCCCTCTTGGCCTGACCATTTTACCTGGATTCGAAGTGACCGTATCTGATTGTGGGGGAACACACGTGTTAGTTATATTTTCTGAAGATTCCCCATTAATCACAATTGATGAAATAGTGTCACAATTATTTCCTCCTGGAACCGCCCGTTTTCAAGGAAACAATGTTTTAGCTACTGAGTGTGGGATAGAGCAGCTTAATAGAATACTTTATCAATCGGACCTCAACTACCTTATTGTATTTGCTCATGTCGATAGAGCAAACGGAGTTCTTAATCATAGAGGGGGAGATTTGCGCGCACGCCTATGGCAACAGCCATTCGTAAAACTAGCGCAACTATCCAAGCCTCCTTCCGAATGCACAGGAAATGGATTTATCGCTAAAGTTGTAAATAATATTGATCAAAATTACGCCAGGGATATCACCTACATCGTGGCATCAGACTGTAGAACCCTGAACCCAGCTGTAGTTTCTCCAGAACGCTTCGTATTGGGGGAGCGTTACACTTGGATAAAGGCAGACCCTACTTTTGAAGGTCTTAAGCAGATAATATTCGAGCCTGATGACCGCACAAGATTTCAGGGACATAAACCAGAAGAGAAGCCCACTTTTCTTACTATTGACCAAGTCAGTTTTCTTGATCCGTCCGGTATATTTCAATCTGAACCAATTCAATTAAATCCAAATCTTACCACCATTATTGGAGGCAAATCAACTGGTAAGTCAATACTACTTTCCTGTATTGCTCGATCAATTAATAGAGAACAGGCTCAGGAAGTAACTGAAATCGCAAGAATCAACCAATATAACCTGGACTCCATAGACTTTGAAGTTAAGTGGAGCACTGGGGACATAGATAAGTTATCAGAAGTCGATGTCCGCCATCCAGTCACATTTTTGCCCCAAATGTATATTCACCGTCTTGTTGAAAAAGAAAATAGACCATCTTTATCTGAATATCTACTTCACTTTCTTCGCCAGAATGAGTTATTTGAAACAAGCTACCAACAGCTGATAGTTGAAAGAAATTTAATAACGACAGAACTTGCGACAACGATCTCCAACTTTTTTTCCCTTCTATCCTCTTGGATTGACATCGTCGCAAAGATTCAGGAAATGGGCGACAAGAACTCGATAGAATCTGAACTTGGAAGAATTAGTGAGAGGTCAGAAGAACTTCGAAAAGCATCTGGATTTAGTCACGAGGAAACAGAAATTTATAGAGGACTGCAAGAGAGTTTAATCAATAAAAATGCCCAGTACAAAAAGACTAAGCGTATTGATGCATGTATGTTAAAGGTTGCAGAAGAGATACCTATTTTGATCGAAGATACCATTAACAAAGTCGATAATATTGCTTCAGATTCTATCTATTATCATGGTTTAGAAGAGGGAGAAACACAAATAATCTTGTCTCATGTCGACAAACTCAAGCATGCAATTCAGGCCGCCAACTCAGTATTCATACGCGAAACCTCCGGAACTACGCGAGATTTATCAAATAATTTAGATACAGATGCCAAAGCCGTAGATGATGCAAAAATTGCATTAAAACCATTTTGGGACAAGATAGCAAATCAAAAGGAGTTGAAGGAGCTGCAAGAGGAAACCAAGCAACTTAGTTCGCTCTTGGAAGAAATTCATGCGCATGAAAAAGAGAAATCGCAGATTGAGCAGAAGTATTGGGATTCAGTCGATAGGATGGAAAAGCTTGTAGGTACCCGCTTCGAGATTCAAGAGCGACTAATTAAGCTTTTCAATGACCCTGTATATTCACATGTAGGAGATGATATAGTATTCTCCGCGGAGTTATCGTTCGAAAAGGAGAAATTTGAAACCGATTTCCTTGGATGCTTTGATTTACGTCACTCAATATCTTGGCTTGGCGAAAATTTTCAAGACAACCGGATTCTATGGAGCAGAGATATACATATTACAATGATAAATGGCGCACTGCGGAAATTGATTAACCCAGTTCCTCAACTTAGATTGCGGACTGGAGTAACAAAACAAAACGCTATTGAAATCCTACTTCGTGATTATTTGTCCCACGATTTCTCTGTGAAACAAGCAGGTGAAGATATCTTAAGAATGTCTCCAGGTAAACAAGGGCTAATTCTCCTTGAAATATTTCTGCATTTGAGTAATTCCAGATACCCCATACTAATTGATCAACCTGAGGATAATCTAGACAACCGAACAATTTATTCCCATCTTGTTAATTATATCAAGACAAAAAAGATACAACGTCAGATCATAATGGTTACTCATAACCCAAATCTCGTACTTGGAGCTGACGCAGAACAAGTGATCGTGGCCAACCAAGCCGGGGAAGGGCCAGGGGAGAATGCAACATATCGATTTGAATACCGTTCAGGGTCTATCGAATGTTCATTCACAAATCCTGAAGCTACGTCAATTCTTGAATCCCGGGGAATACGTGAACATGTCTGCCATGTTTTGGAGGGGGGAGAAGAGGCATTTCGAAAAAGAGAAGAAAAATACTGTTTGGCATGACCGTTTATGAAGTATAGAATTAATTCGTTACTATAATCTTGTTGATGTTGATGCGTAACTATATATAAACACATTTAGATACTACCCCAAATTTCTCATTTTAGATAAATTTCCCATTTACCTTGACGGTGTATTTCACCGGGAAACTCCTCTCCCCCCGCCCCGCTGATTCCCATTGACCCCGGAAGCGTGTTTGTGATAATTTTATCGAATCGCCTTTGGGAGGTGTTGAGGGTTTTATGATTCGGGATATTGAGAATGAGACTAGGCCCCGGGAGGAGTTGCGGGCCTTGCAGTTGCAGCGGTTGCAGGCGGTGGTGAGCCGGGTTTATCACATGGTGCCGTTTTATCGGCGGCGGTTGGACGGAGCCGGGGTGAAGCCGGAGGACATCCGCACCCTGGATGATCTGCACCGGATTCCCTACACCACCAAGCAGGACATCAGGGACAATTATCCCTTCGCCATGTTCGCCGCGCCCATGGACCAGATCGTCCGCATCCACGCCTCGTCCGGGACCACGGGCAAGCCCACGCCGGTGGCCTATACCCAGCGGGACATCGATATGTGGGCGGAAATGATGGCCCGGACCCTGGCCGCAGGGGGCGCGCACGCGGGGGATATCATCCACGTGGCCTACGGCTACGGGTTGTTCACCGGGGGGCTGGGGGCCCACTACGGCGCGGAGCGGCTGGGCGCGGCGGTGATCCCGGTCTCCGGCGGCCAGACCCGGCGCCAGGTGATGCTCATCAATGACTTCGGCCCCACGGTGCTCTGCTGCACGCCGTCCTTCGCCCTCTACCTGGCGGAGGTGGGCCAGGAAATGGGCGTGGATTTCAAAAAGACCAAGCTCAGGGTGGGAATCTTCGGCGCGGAGCCCTGGAGCGACGCCATGCGCACGGAGATCGAGGCCCGGCTGCACCTGGACGCGTTGGACATCTACGGCCTCTCCGAAATCCTGGGCCCGGGGGTGGCCATCGAGTGCGTCGAGGCCAAACGCGGGCTGCACATCTTTGAAGACCACTTCCTGCCGGAGATCATCAACCCCGTGACCCTGGAACCGCTGCCCCCCGGAGAGACCGGGGAACTGGTGATCACCACCATCACCAAGGAGGCCTTCCCGCTGCTCCGCTACCGCACCCGGGACATCACGTCGCTGGATTACGCGCCGTGCAAGTGCGGCCGCACCATGGCCCGCATCGGCCGCCTCCAGGGCCGCTCGGACGATATGCTCATCATCCGGGGGGTGAACGTCTTCCCCTCCCAGATCGAATCCGTGCTGGTGGAGACCGAGGGGGTGGCGCCTCACTATCAACTGATCGTGGACCGGGAAGGGCAGTTGGACACCCTGGAAGTGGCGGTGGAAGTGGATGAAGCCGTCTTTTCCGACGAAGTCAAACAGATGCAGGCCCTGGCCAAGGGCATCGAGCGGAAGATCAAGGATTATTTCACGGTCTCCGTCAAGGTGAAGCTGGTGGAGCCGCGCACCATCCCCCGGAGCGAGGGGAAGGCGGTGCGGGTTATCGACAGACGGAAGATGTAGCCAGTAGTCAGTAGCCAGTAGTCAGTAGCCAGTAGTCAGTAGTCAGTAGTCAGTAGCCAGTAGTCAGTAGCCAGTAGCCAGTAGTCAGTAGCCAGTAGCCAGTAGCCAGTAGCCAGTAGTTAGTAGTCAGTAGCCAGTAGCCAGTAGTTAGTGGTTAGTGGTTAGTGGCCAATGGTTTTGTGGGGCATCTGTTTAATATTTTGGGAAAATCGTTTATGGGTCAGTCATACAAAGATTTGGTAGTTTGGAATAAAGCCATGGAATTGGTCATGGGGATTTACAGATTGACCCAGGAATTTCCCAAAGAAGAAATTTTTGGTTTAGTGAGTCAATTGCGGCGATCATCGGTTTCGATCCCCAGCAATATTGCCGAGGGCCAAGGACGATTATCCAAAGGAGAATTTCGAAATTTCTTAGGAAATGCCAGGGGATCGCTCTCAGAGTTAGAAACCCAAATTCTTATTGCCCAAAAACTCGATTACTTAAAAGAGTCCGACGCTGCGGTTATATTAGATTTAGCCGCAGAGGTGGGTCGCATTTTGAATGGGCTAATAGCTTCTACTAAAAAGCCAAAAACAGAACGCCTAACTACTAGCCACTGATTAATAGCCACCGACTACTGGCTACTGGCCACTGGCTACTGGCTACTAATAGGGGGTACCCCATGAAAGTTGAACAGATCTCAGTCTTCTTGGAGAACAAGGCGGGCCGGCTGGCCGAGGTCACCCGCATTTTGGGGGAAGGGGGCATCAATATCCGGGCCCTGTCCCTGGCGGACACCACCGACTTCGGCATCCTGAGATTGATCGTGGATAAATATGACCAGGCCCGGGAACTCCTGAAGGGCAAAGGCTTCACCGTCGGCAAAACGGAAGTGGTGGCCGTGGAGGTGCCGGACCGCCCCGGGGGGCTGGGATTGGTCCTCCAGGCCCTGGCCAAGGCCGGCATCAACGTGGAATACATGTACGCCTTCGTGCAGCACAGCGGCAAAAACGCGGTCATCATCTTCCGCTTTGACAATCTGGATCAGGCCATCGAGCTGTTGCAGAAAGAAGGCGTGCACATCTACAAAGGGGAAGAAGTTTACCGACTATAGAGCCCATGGAGGGAAAGCTGATGCGCAGAACGGTAATTTTGTGCGGTGTGGTCGCGGCCCTGGCGGGCCTGATGGCTCTGGGGTGGGGATGCAGTAAACCGGCCCCCAACGAACCCCTGGTGATTGGGGGCATCTTCTCCATTACCGGCCCGGCCTCTTATCTGGGGGAACCGGAGCGCAATTCCATGGAGATGGTGGTAGCAGAAACCACCGACAAAGGCGGCGTCCACTGGCGGCCCCTGAAGGCGGTGATTTACGACGATGAAGGAGACGTCACCAAGGCCCGGCTCCACGCCGAGAAACTGATCCAGAAGGACAAAGCCGTGGCCATCATCGGGCCCAGCCTCACCCATACCTCCATGGCCGTGCTGGAAGTGACCCAGAAGGCCAAGCTGCCGCTCATCTCCTGCGCGGCGGGCGTGGCCATCACTTCCCCCGCCAAGGATCGGGTGTGGGTCTTTAAGACCCCCCAGACGGATCAGATGGCAGTGGCCCGGATCTATCAATACCTGCAGAAACAAGGAACGAAAAAGGTGGCCATTCTCACCGTGTCCACCGGCTTCGGCGTGGCCGGCAAAGAGCAACTGCTGGCCCAAGCCGCCAAATTCGGCCTGACGGTGGTGGCCCAGGAGGTCTTCGGGGAAAAGGACACGGACATGACCCCCCAGCTCACCAAGATCCGGGGCACCGAAGCCCAGGCGGTGATCTGCTGGGGCACCGGCCCGGCCCCGGCCCTGGTGGCCAAGAACATGAAGCAACTGGCCATTACCATTCCCTTGATCCAGAGCCACGGCGCGGCCTCCAAGAAATTCATTGAACTGGCTGGCGACGCGGGGGAAGGCATCATCATGCCCGCGGGCAAACTGACGATCTGGAATCAGTTGCCCGATACCGACCCCCAAAAGGCGGTCTGCAAAGAGTACGCCACCAAATATACCGCCAAATTCAAGGCCCCGGAATCCAGCTTCGGGGGCTATGCCTACGACGCCATGAACATGCTGCTCAAAGCCTTGCAGAAGTCGGAAGGCGATCCGGCCAAGATCCGGGATGAACTGGAAAAAATCCAGAAATTCGTGGGAGTCAGCGGCATCTTCAATATGAGCCCGGAGGACCATAACGGCCTTACTCCCGAGGCCTTCGTCATGGTCAAGATCAGCAACGGCCAGTTTAAGATGATTGATTAAAGACAGTTTTTAGTTTTTAGTTTTTGGTTTTCGGTTCAAGGTCCATGACCTTGGGCCGAAAACCAAAACGTCTCACGGTTGGATGATATCCCTGGGCCACAGGAGAGGAATTCCAGTCTGTCCATAATTTCCAGTAACTCCAAAATGATGTGCCCGGTGCACCTCCAACTCCACCCAGGCTGCATCGATACGTTAATTCCACCAATGACTTTCATCTTTTGCCAAAAACCAAAAACTAAAAACTAAAAACTGCTTTGGAACTAGCCCCCCTTTTACAATACCTTATCTCCGGCCTCACCAACGGCGCCATCTATGCCCTCATCGCCCTGGGCTTCGTGATCATCTATCACGCCACCACCATCATCAATTTCGCCCAGGGGGAGATGGTGATGCTGGGGGCCTTGTGCGCCATCAGCATTTATCATCTTTACCCCTCTTTGCCCCTGGCCTTCCTGGGGGGCGTGCTCCTGGTGACGGCGGTGGGGGCGGGGTTCGAACGCCTGGCCCTGCGCCCGGTCAAGGACCCCAGCCCCATCACCCTGATCATCATCACCGTGGGCGGCGCGGTCTTCATCAAGGGCGTGGCCATGCTGCTGTGGGGCAAAGAGGCCTACAGCCTGCCCGGTTTTAGCGGAGATGCTCCCTTCCGCCTGGGCTCGGCCACCATACTCCCTCAGAATCTCTGGGTCCTGGGCCTCACCGCGGTGGTGCTCTTAGGAATGGAGGCCTTTTTCCGCTTCACCCTGGCGGGCAAGGCCATGCGGGCCTGCGCCTATAACCCCCGGGCCGCGCGGCTGGTGGGGATTTCCCTGTCCCGCATGGTGCAGCTTTCCTTTGCCTTAAGCGCAGCCTTGGGCGCGGGCGCGGGCATCCTCATCGCGCCTTTGACCTTGGGCGTCTATGACATGGGCACCATGGTGGGACTGAAAGGTTTTTGCGCCGCCATTCTGGGAGGGCTGGGCTCCAGTTTCGGGGGCGTTTTGGGGGGCCTCATCCTGGGGGTGGCGGAATCCCTGGCCACCGGGCTCATCTCCTCCGGCTACCGGGACGCAGTGGCCTTTTTCATCCTGCTGCTGGTCCTCTTTATCCGGCCCCAGGGGCTGTTTAAGGGCGGCGGTTCGTGAACCTGCGGAAATTTCTCAATCCCTGGGCGCTGTTCGGGGCCGCGGTCCTGCTGACCGGCGGGGTGCTGGACAGTGATTATTACCTGACCCTGATCAATTTCATCGGCATCCACACCCTGTTGGTGGTGGGCTTAAATTTGCTCATGGGCTACGGGGGCCAGATCTCCTTGGGCCACGCGGCCTTTTTCGGCCTGGGATCATACACTTCGGGCATCCTCACCGCCATCTACGGCGTCAACCCCTGGGTGGCCCTCATCGCCGGGCTGGCGGTCTGCGGAATTACCGCGTTGCTCATCGGCGTGCCGGCCCTGAAACTCAGGGGCTATTACCTGGCCATGGCCACCTTAGGCTTCGGCATCATTGTCTATATCGTTTTCACCGAGGCCCAGGCCTGGACCGGCGGCCCCTCGGGGTTGGCGGGCATCCCCAACCTTGCGATCTTGGGTTTTAAGCTCGATACCCCGAAACGCCTGTATCTGCTTATCTGGCCTCTTCTGGGGGTAATTCTGGCCATCAGCGCCAACCTGGTGGACTCCCGCACCGGCCGGGCGCTGCGGGCTTTGCATGAAGGGGAGAACGCGGCCCAATCCCTGGGGGTGGACACCTCCAGGCTAAAATTGCTGATCTTCATCTGGAGTGCGCTTTACGCCTCGCTGGCCGGGAGCCTCTACGCCCATACCCTGAACTTCGTGGCGCCGGCCTCCTTCGGCTTCATGTTTTCCATCAAACTGGTGACCATGGTGGTTCTGGGGGGCATGGCCAGCATCTGGGGGTCACTGTTAGGCGCGGCGGTGCTCACCGTGCTGCCGGAGATCCTCACCGTCTTTCATGATTACGAAGTCATCATCTTCGGGGCCATCCTCATGGTGGTGATGATCTTCCTGCCCCGGGGCCTGGTGCGGGGGCTGCGGGATTTATGGGAATTCCGGCGGTATAAGAAGGAAGGAAAGATAATTGTTTAACCACAAAGACACCAAGACACAAAGGTTCACCAAGGAAAAGATTTATGCTTTGGCGCAAAGCGCCAAAGCATAAATAAAATTCTTTGTGACTCTTTGTGCCTTTGTGCCTTGATGGTGAATCTTTTATCATGCATCTTTTAGAACTGAACGACATCAGCCTCGCCTTCGGGGGGCTTCAGGCCCTGGACGGGGTCAGTTTTGCCGTAACGCCGGGCACGGTGCAGGCGGTCATCGGCCCCAACGGCGCGGGGAAGACTACGCTGTTTAACCTGATTACCGGGTTTTTAGCCCCCCAGTCCGGCAAGGTCGTCTTCCGGGGCGACGAAATTCAGGGGCGGCCCCCCCACCAGGTGGCGCGACTGGGCATCGCCCGCACCTTCCAGTTGGTGCAGCTTTTCGACCACATGACCGTCCTGGAAAACGTTATGGTGGGCCGCCACCGCCTGAGCCGGGCCGGGTTGCTGGCAGGCGCTTTGCGCCTGCCCTGGACCAAACAGGAAGAAAAGTCCATCCGGGAGCGGGCCTTGGAAGAACTGGCCTTCGTGGGCCTCCCCGACCGGGCGCACCAGCCGGCCGCGGCCCTGCCCCTGGGATTGAAAAGGTTGCTGGAAATCGCCCGGGCTTTGGCCGCGGAACCCGCGCTGCTATTATTGGACGAACCCGCGTCCGGCCTGGACTCGCTGGAAACGGAGCGCCTCCAGGAGATGATCCTGGCACTGAGGGAGCGGGGCCTCACCATCCTTTTAGTAGAACACGACATGGGCCTGACCATGGAGGTGGCGGACCAGATCGCAGTGCTTAACTATGGGCAACTCATTGCCACGGGCACACCCCGGGAGGTGCAGAGGAACCCCGAGGTGATTGCCGCGTATCTGGGGACGGATTGGCAGACTTAAGGACGGTTTTGGGTTTTAGGTTTTAGGTTAAATAAACTTATAGCAAAAAAACTTGTGGCACAGGCGTCTCGCCTGTGCGGGACAAAATCCAACTCGGGCATTTTGTGGTCTTCGGATTTTAGAGGGTATCAGCTTTGGGATTACATAAACTGGAACACCTCACTCAATATAAAGAGATAAAACCGTTTATCACGGGTGCGGATTTTGTTGACATTAAAACCATTAATGGGAAAACAAATTTAAGTGGTTTTATTTGAAGGTCGAAAGGACCTGTCTGTGGACCATTGTTACCTGACCTGGCCGTTTTTTGATCCATTCCACCGGGCTTTTGCCCGGGAGTTTGGCGCGTGGGCTGCGGCCGAAGTCAGCAAATATGAAGATGACGAGGGGGGCGACGGCATCGCGGCCCGTGAACTCTTTCAACGCCTGGCCGCGGGCAAGTGGCTGGACCACACTCTTCCGGGCAGCCCCGGCGCCAAGGGAGAGAAGCACGATCTGCGCACCCTCTGTCTGATCCGGGAGATTCTCGGATACCACGCGACTAGCGGCGACGTGGCCTTCTCCGAACCATGGCTGGCCGTCATGCCCATCGCCCTGTTCGGCGGCGAGCAGATGAAACAAGAGCTGCTGCCCGGATATCTGCGGGGTGAGATATTGCCTGCCTTTGCCCTGTCCGAACCAAGCGCAGGGTCGGATGCCGCGGCTCTTGTAACCAAGGCTGAGCAAGACGGCGACCACTACGTTATTTCCGGCCGCAAGATGTGGACCTCCAACTCCGGACTGGCCGATCTCTACGTGGTCTTTGCCCGCACCGGCGAGGCCCCGGACGCGGGGGGTATCTCCGCGTTTCTGGTGGATGGAGGAACTCCAGGCCTCACCCTGGAGGAGCGCTTTGCCGTGCTCACTCCCCATACCGTGGGCGTCCTTAACTTCGATGGCGTGCGCGTGCCCGCGTCCCGGCTATTGGGCGAACCCGGCCAGGGGTTCAAGATCGCCATGACCGTGTTGGAGCTGTTCCGCCCCACCGTGGGCGCGGCCACCCTGGGGATGGCCCGCCGGGCCCTGGACGAGGCCCTTGCCCGCAGCCTGAAGCGAGTGGCTTTCAAAAAACCCATTTCCGAACACCAGCTCATCCAGGCCAAGCTGGCGGACATGGCCGTGAAGGTGGACGCTGCGGCCCTGCTGGTTTACCGGGCCGCATGGCTGCATGATACCGGCGGGCGCCTCAGCCGGGAGGCGGCCATGGCCAAGCTCTACGCCACCGAGGCGGCCCAGGAGGTGGTGGATGAGGCCCTGCAAATCTTCGGCGGCCTGGGGGTGAAGCAGGGCATGGCCGTGGAACGCCTCTACCGCCACGTCCGGGCCTTCCGCATCTTTGACGGCACCAGCGAGATTCAGAAACTGCTTATTGCCAGGGATCTACTTCGAGAATATAAGTCGAAAAAAGGAGATTAAGACGGGCAAGGCTTGCCGTCTTTATTCAGTTCCCAAGTTGCGCTTGGAACCATAATAAGGGAAAGAAAATCTGATGGCAAGATTCGAACTCGGCATATGGAACGCCTGGCTCCTGTCTCTGCCGTTTCTCCTTCTGGTGACGTTTATGGTGGGAATGAAGAAAGACATTATCAAGAGAATGTCCGATATGACAGGATACACGGCAAGAGAGAAATTCTTCACTCTCTGTGCTTCAATCTCTCCCTATCCCTTCATGATCGCTACCATTTGGGTCCCATTTATTTCAATTCCGCTACTTCTTTTCTTTGGCCTCCTGATCTATGTTCTTGGCATGGCACTATGCGCTGCATCACTAAAGGTCATTATTAAGACTTCTCCTGACGAGCCGTTTACGGCCGGACCTTTTCGGTTTTCAAGGAATCCCATGTATGTGTCCTCAACGGCTATATTTATAGGTATCTGTCTAGCAACCGGCAGCTTTGTTCTTTCCGGCTACCTTGCTATCATGGTCATGTTGCAGCATTTCATGATTTTGGCAGAAGAGCGGATTTGTATGGAGAAGTATGGTTGGGCCTTTGAGGGCTATTTGCGCAAAGTTCCGCGCTATCTGTTCATAGTTTAAGGATTATGGTGGGCAATGCCCGCCATACCATACTGTTGACCACTGGCTACTGGCGACTTAACAATGCTAAGAATCCGCAACTTATACGCCTACTATGGCTCCCTGCCCGCGTTGAGCGGCGTCACCTGCCATATCCGGGAAGGGGAGATCGTTACTTTGATCGGCGCCAACGGCGCGGGGAAGACCACGCTGTTGAACGCCATTTGCGGCGCGGTGCGCTGGCAGGGGGAAGTTACTTATCAAGGCCGTAGCCTTACGGGGATGGCCCCGGAACACCTGGTGGGATTGGGGATTTCCCAGGTGCCGGAGGGCCGCCAGTTGTTTGCGCCCATGACCGTGGCCGAGAACCTGGAGCTGGGGGCCTACCACCGCTGCTCCCGGAGCAACCGGGAGGCCATTGCCGGGGATTTGCGCCGGGTGTTTCAGCTCTTTCCCCGCCTGGAGGAGCGCCTGACGCAGAGGGCCGGGACGTTAAGCGGCGGTGAGCAGCAGATGCTGGCCATCGGCCGGGCGCTGATGGCCCGGCCCCGGCTGCTGCTGCTGGATGAGCCTTCGCTCGGCCTGGCGCCGCTGGTGGTGGAGGACATCCTGGCCACCCTGGGGCAGCTCTGCCGGGAGGGGATGACCATCCTCCTGGTGGAGCAAAACGCCCGGGCCGCCTTGAAAGTGGCCCACCGGGCCTATGTGCTGGAGACGGGGCGGATTATCCTGAGCGGCGCAGCGGCGGATTTGCTGGCCGACCGGCAAGTGACCCGGGCTTATTTAGGCAAGGATTATAAGGAATTTACGGAAGGCAGGTAAAAGATAAAAGCTTTACCACAAAGACACCAAGACACAAAGGTCCACAAAGATATTTTTGGTCTCTTGCTTTGCAAGAGACCAAAAAGAATTTCTTGGTGAATCTTAGTGCTCTTTGTGTCTTTGTGGTAAAGAAATTATTGGAGGTAAAGGCCGTGCGCCAGCCGGAGTTTGAGGCCATGGACCGGGGGGACCTGGAGCTGCTGCAGTTGGAGCGGCTGCAAAGCACTTTGACCCGGGCTTTTCGCCAGGTGAAGTTCTACCGCCGCCAGTTCGAGAGCTTAGGCGTGGGGCTGGATGCCATCCGGGACCTTAAAGACCTGGCCAAGCTTCCCTGCACCACCCGGGAGGACCTGTCGGAGAACTACCCCTACGGCCTCTTTGCGGTGCCGCTCCGGGACATCGTGCGCATTCTGTCTTCGCCGGGCACCACGGAAAACCCCCTGGTGGTGGGCTACGCCGCCCAGGACGTGAAGCTCTGGCTGGAGCTTCTGGCCCGGCTCTATACCGCGGCAGGCGTGGGCCGGGAGGACATCGTCCAACTCATCCTCCCGCCGGGATTAGCCAACTGGCGCCGGGACCTCCAGGCCGGCGCGGAGTTCTTGGGCGCGTCGGTGATCCCCGCGGCCACTCTCAATTTCGCCAAAGAACTGATGGTCATGCGGGATTACAAGACCTCGGTTTTGGTCACCACCCCGTCTCTGGCCCGGCACCTGCTCGCGGTCATGGCCCGGAAAAACCTCTCCCCTATGGAGCTGAGCCTGAAACGGGCCTTGCTGGTGGCCGCGCCTTTGCCTTCCGAGGTCCGCCGGGAGATTGAAGAAGGGTTCCACATCAAGATTGCCACCGCCTACGGCATCACCGAGGTCATGGGGCCGGGGCTGGCCTTCAGTTGCGAAGCCAACCAGGGGTTCCACTTCTCCGAAGACCTTTTTTACCCGGAGATCATCGACCCGGAGAGCGGGGAGGCGGTGGCCGAGGGCGCGTGCGGGGAACTGGTGATCACCACTTTGAGCACCGTGGCCTTTCCGTTGGTGCGCTTCCGGAGCGGCGACCGGGCCCGGCTGGTGAAAGAGCGATGCCCCTGCGGCCGCACCCTGGTGCGCCTGGGCGAGATCTCCGGGCGGGTGGACCCCATCTTTTCCGTGGGGGGCATCAAGGTGCACCCGGACCAGTTGCGGTCGCTGCTCACCGAGGTCCTGGGGGGCCACGCGGCCGCTTACGCCTGGCAGGTGGACGCGGAAGATGGCCTGGACGTGCTCAATATCGATCTCACCTTAAACGAAGAGATCTTCTCCGACGAAGTCAAGGCCCTGGAGGGCCTCTGCCGCCGGGCCCGGCGGCACCTGCAGGACCATTTGGGGATCAACGCCCGGGTGACTTTAAGGGAGGAAGCTTAGTTTCACCACAAGGACACCAAGACACAAAGGATCACAAAGATTTCTTGTATGGTTTCTTGTTATGCAAGAAACCAAACATATAATTTCTTGGTGAATCGTTGTGCCTTTGTGTCTTTGTGGTGAAAAATGGCGTGCAGTGCGCTTCCCTCCTGCAAGTTTCTCATTTACCTTCCCGCAAAAATAGCCTATGATACGGGACTTATAATCAGTTAAATTCGCGGTACAAATTCCCTAGCAGAAATCAGGAGGAGCACCATGACCGGTTGGCGCAGGATTATGGTATTAGCGAGCGTCCTTTTATTGGTAACCACGGGCCTGGCCTGGGGCCAGGAACCCATCAAGATGGGCACGGTTTTGCGCCTGACCATCGGCGCGGAGCATGGCATCCCTTCCCGCCGGGGAGTGGAAATGGCGGTGGATGAGGTGAACAAGGCCGGGGGCATCAACGGCCGCAAAGTAGAACTGATTGTCGAGGATGAGAAAGACTCCCCCGCGGCCGCGGTCAACGCCGTGCAAAAGCTCATCAACGTCGACAAGGTGGTGGCCATTGTCGGCCCCATGACCTCCGGGTCCATGATGGCCGCGGGCAAGATTGCGGATGACGCCAAGGTGGTGGCCATCAGCCCCACGGCCACCACTCCCAAATTGAGCGGCTACGGCGCCTCTCTCTGCCGGGGCTGCTCCCGGATCGACAAACAGGCGGAAGTCTTAATCGATTATGTGGCCAAGACCTGGAAGCCGAAGACCGTGGGGATCTTCTTTTCCAACGAACCTTACGGCAAGGGCTGTGCGGAACTTTTCGGCAAATTCTTCGAAAAGGCCGGAATCAAGGTTGTGGCCACCGAGTCCTTCAACCGGGGCGCCCGGGATTTTAAGAGCGAACTCACCAAGATCAAGGCCGCCAACCCGGATATCCTCTTCATCCCCGGCTACACCCCGGAGACCGCGCCCGCCGCGGCCCAGGCCCGGCAGTTGGGCATGAATCAGAAGATTTTGGGAGTCTACGGCGACATGGACCCGGTTTATATCCAGTTGGCGGGCAAGGCCGCCGAAGGCCACGTCATCGGCGGCGAGTATGACGAGGATTACCAAACCCCGAAAAATGAGGCCTTCAAGAAAAACTACGAGGCCCTGGTGAAAAAGAACAACGACCCCTACAACATTATGTTCGCCGCCCTCCATTATGACGCCGCTTCCTTGATCCTGGAAGGCATGAAGAAAAACGGCCCCACCTCCGAAGGCATCAGGAAGTTCATCAAAGAGGTGAAGGATTTCGACGGGGTTACCGGCAAGCTCTCCTTCGACGATAACAACGACGTGGTGCGGGCCGGCTCCAAAGGCATCTACGTCCTGGAAGTGAAAAACGGCAAGTACGTCAAGGTGCAATAAAGCCCGTTTTGCGTTTTGCGTTTTGCTTCTAGTGAGGCCATGCCTCCTTCTGTTAATAGGCAACCCTAAACCAAGCTTGAAAAAACAAAAAGCAGGACGGCCGGCTTGACGTCGGCTTTCCTGCTTTTTTTACGAAAAACGCAAAACGGAAAAAGGAAAACGATCTTCTTACTTCTCCACCAGGATCACCTTATGGTTCACCAAATTAAGGCTCTTAATGGTGGCCTTGACGACCTTTTGTTCGCCGAAGATGCTGACAATCCGCAGGTTCTCCCCGTCGGGTTCGATGAGGTCCACGTCCGCCAGGAGCAGTTCTTCCTTGCCGTCCTTCAAGATATAGGCTGCAGCTTCACACATGGCTGATAATCTCCTTTAAGCGTTGGCTGACGATCTTTTCCACTAGGTGGGGCAGAGGTTCGGGGGAAAGCCCCACGATCTCCACTCTTTCCTGGGTTAAGGGCAACAGGATTTTCGGCGCGGGCGCGGAGGCGATGGCTTCGGCCATCTTCGGGGTGACCTCCCCCATCATGGAGTTGGCCAAAACGATGGAGAGGCATCCCAGGATGACGTCCGCTTTGAGTACGGTGCGGCAAATAGCGTTCTCGCCGCTGGCCCCTTTGTTGGCCCGGGCCTTCATCATCTGGGCGGTGGCCACCGCGTTGGTGCCCAGGGCGATGACTTCGTGCTCTTCGCCGTAGACCTCTTTCAGGCGCTTGATGAGCGCGGCGCCGATGCCGCCGCCCTGGCCGTCGATGACGCAGATGCGCATCTTTGCCCCTTAAGCGAGATTGAACTTTTTCTTAAGGTTTTGGTACACGATCTCCGGCACCATGCCCTCGATGTTGCCTCCGTGGATGGCGGCTTCCTTGAGGATGCTGGAACTTAAAAACACCCAGCGGAGGCCGGTCATCAGGAAGACGGTTTCGATTTCCGGCTCCAGGCGGCGGTTCATCATGGCCAACTGAAATTCGTACTCGAAATCGGTGACCGCTCTGAGACCCCGGAGAATGGCCCGGGCTTTTTTATTCCGGGCATAGTTCACCAGCAACCCGGTGAAGGTGTCGATGGACACCTGGGGCACGTCTTTCAGGGACTCCCGGATCATCTCCATGCGTTCTTCGATGGTGAAGAGACATTGTTTGGTGGGGTTCCAGGCCACGGCCACGATGATGTGGTCGAAAATCTTCAGGGCCCGCTGCAGCAGGTCCATGTGGCCGTTGGTGATGGGGTCGAAGGAACCGGGGTATACGGCAATGTCAGGCATGTGCCTGGGCGCTCCTAGAAAAGATTTACCACAAAGGCACAAAGGGCACCAAGTATCACAAAGGAAATATTATTATATTCTTTGTGTAACTTTGTGTTCTTTGTGTCTTTGTGGTTAAGCATTTTTTTTTTACATCCCCTGATAAAAAGCCACCTGGGTGTCGCCGTAGCGGCGGAGTTCCCGGCGTACCAGATTGCCGGCCGTCTCCGGCAATTGGTCCCGGCGGCTATGCTCCGCCACTATCCAGGCCGTGGGCGCCATAATTTCGGCTTTAGCCAGGGCCTCAAGCGCGGCCGCGGCCTTATCAAAGCCGTAGGGCGGGTCCAGGAAGGCCAGGTGGAAAACCGCGGCCTGGGCCGCCAATTTCTTCAAGGCGCTAGGCACCCCGACCGGCATCACCCTGGTCCGGCCCTGCAGTTCCAGGCTCTCCAGGTTACGGCGCAGGACCTTCAATGACTCCGGATGGTCCTCCACGAAGACCGCAGTCTTTGCGCCCCGGCTCAGGGCCTCGATACCCAGGGCGCCGGTGCCCGCGAAGAGGTCCAGGACCTGGGCGTCCAGCACCCTCTCTCCCAGGATACCAAAAATAGCCTCCCGGACCTTGGCCCCGGTGGGCCGGATGATGCCTTTGACCGGCGCTAAGCGCCGTCCCTTAAGCGCGCCGGCGATGACCCGCATGTGACTGCCCCTTGGGAGCAGTCAGCTTTCAGCTTTCAGTGGTCAGCTCTTAGTTTTTAGGTTTTAGCTGATAGCTGATCGCTGATAGCTGATAGCTATTATTTCAAATACTGCTGCGTTAAAATCTCCGCGATCTGCACCGCATTGGTGGCCGCGCCCTTGCGGATATTATCCGCCACCACCCAGAGGTTGAGGCCGTTGTCGATGCTGAAGTCCTCCCGGATGCGGCCCACCAGGGTGAGGTCCTGGCCCGCGGCGTCCAGGGGCATGGGGTACTGGTTTTTCAAGGGATCGTCCACCAGCTTCACCCCCGGGGCCCGGGCCAGAATCTCCCTGGCTTCGGGCGCCGTGAGCTTCCGCTCCGTCTCGATATTCACCGACTCGGAGTGGCCGTAAAAGACCGGGACCCGCACGGTGGTGGCGGTCACCCGGATGCTCGCATCCCCCATGATCTTCTGGGTCTCGTTGACCATCTTCATCTCTTCCTTGGTGTAGCCGTTGTCCTGGAAGACGTCGATATGGGGGAAGCAATTGAAGGCGATGCGGTGGGGATAGACCTTTCTCACGATCTCCTGATTGGAAAAAAGGGCCCGCACCTGGGCGGCCAATTCCTCCACCGCCTTCTGGCCGGTGCCGGAGACCGCCTGGTAGGTGGAGACCACCACCCTTTTAATCTTGGCCGCGGCGTGCAGAGGCTGGAGCACCACCACCATCTGGATGGTGGAGCAGTTGGGATTGGCAATGATGCCCTTGGTGGTATATTGGGCGATATCCTGGGGGTTCACCTCCGGCACCACCAGGGGCACGTCCGGGTCCATGCGCCAGGCGCTGGAGTTGTCCACCACCACCGCGCCCGCGGCCGCGGCAATGGGGCCGTATTCCTTGCTGATGGACCCGCCCGCGGAGAAGAGGGCGAGGTCGATGTCTTTGAAGGAATTCTGGTCCAGCACCTCCACCTGGATTTCCTTACCCAGGAAGGTGACCTTCTTGCCGAGGGACCGTTCCGACGCCAGGGGGAACAACTGGGCCACCGGAAAGCGCCTTTCTTCCAGGCAGGCCACCATCTGCTGGCCCACCGCGCCGGTGGCGCCGACTACGGCTACTCTGTATGAGCCACTCATCTCTTTCTATTCTCCCATCGATACCGAAACTCTGTCAGCTTCTAGATGCTTTCAGCTATCAGCTTTCAGCTTTTTATCTTTTAAGCTGAAAGCTGACCGCTGATAGCTGACAGCTTTTATTAATTATATCAGTTCTGTTGCGTACTTGGCGATCAAGTCCCCCACCTGATTGGTGGACATGCTCATCTTGCCCGCGGCCATGGATTTCATATCTTTAGACGCGGCCTTTTTGATGGCCTGATCCACTGCGGCCGCGGCCTTGGCTTCGCCGAGCTGCTCCAGCATCATCTGGCCCGCGGCGATGGCGGCGATGGGGTTGACCACCCCCAGCCCCGTGTATTTGGGGGCCGAGCCGCCGATGGGCTCGAACATGGAGACGCCTTCCGGGTTGATGTTGCCGCCCGCGGCCACGCCCATGCCCCCTTGGATGATGGCGCCCAGGTCGGTGATGATGTCCCCGAAGAGGTTGTCGGTGACCACCACGTCGAACCACTCCGGGTTTTTCACGAACCACATGCAGGTGGCGTCCACGTGCGCATAGTCGGGGGTAATGTCCGGGTACTGGGGGGCCATGGCCTCGAAGGCCCGGAACCAGAGGTTCGAGGCATAAGTGAGGACGTTGGTCTTGGCCACCAGGGTGACTTTTTTATCCTTATTGCGCTTCCGGGCCAGCTCGAACGCGAATTTCAGGCAGCGGTCCACGCCCTTGCGGGTGTTAATGGAGGTCTGCACCGCCACTTCGTCCGGGGTGTTGTGCTTGTGGAAGCCGCCGGCGCCCACGTACATGCCTTCGGTATTTTCCCGGACCACCGTGAAGTTGATGTCGTCGGGGCCTTTGTCCTTCAGGGGGCAATCCACACCGGGATAAAGCACCACGGGCCGGAGGTTGATGTATTGGTCCAGCTCGAAGCGGGCCCGGAGCAGAATGCCCTTCTCCAGGATGCCCGGAGCCACATCCGGGTGGCCGATGGCCCCCAGGTAGATGGCTTTGAACTGCCGGAGTTCGGCGACCACCGAATCCGGCAGGGTCTCCCCGGTTTTTTTGTAGCGTTCGCCGCCCAGGTCGTAGTAATGGTAATCGAATTTGATGTTTGCGGGACCGGCTACGGCGTTCAGGACCTTGATGCCTTCGGCCACCACTTCCGGGCCAGTGCCGTCCCCGGGAATGACTGCAATCTTGTGCGTCATGCGTGTTTCCCCTCCAGTTGCTTCTTGATATGCGCTATGAGACCGCCGTCCGCCAGGAGTTCCTGCATGAACGGCGGAATCGGATGGCTTAAGTATTTCTTCCCGGTGGTGAGATTGGTAATCTCCCCGGTGTCGAAGTTCACACTGATTTCCTGGCCGCCTTCGATCTCTTTGGCCGCGTCCGGGGCCTCCAAAATGGTGAGGCCCATGTTAAAGGCGTTGCGGTAAAAGATGCGGGCGAAGCTCACGGCAATGACCCCGGCCAGGCCTGCGGCCTTCAGGGCCACGGGCGCGTGCTCCCTAGAAGACCCGCAGCCGAAGTTTTTGCCGGCGACGACGAAATCCCCGGGTTTAGCCTTCTTGACGAACTCCGGGTCCGCGTCCTCCATGGCGTGTTTGGCCAACTCCATGGGATCCGAGGTGTTCAGATAGCGGGCCGGGAGAATCTCGTCCGTATTGATGTCGTCCCCGAATTTGTGCGCTTTGCCTTTGAGTTCCATGACAACCTTCCTCAGGTTTTCTATCCCTGGTGCGGAATTAATAATATTAACCTGAAGAAAAAGGAAAATTCAAGGGGCTTGAGGTGGCGGTCTTTTTAATTCCTAAAGATTTTATTCATAAATTATTGACAGAATTCCTAGTCCATGGCATGAAAAACACTGAGGGAAGAGGTGAAATGACTTCTGAAGAAGTCATTAAAATACTTAAGGATAAAAATGCTACCTTACCCTGTCCGGCATGCGGCCAGGATGCTTTTACCTTATTAGACGGCGATTTTACTCAAGAATTTTTGCCTTGGCGCAGCCCCTCTTTTGCATCTTTGGGCTTGCGTGGGCAACGTTCATTTCATTATATTGTGCTGGTCTGCGATAATTGCGGCTATCTTCGGCAACATGCCATGAAACCTTTGGGAATCACCCCAAAATATAGACGCATTTGACAATGAGCGGAAAAGTCATTAAAATAAAACCAGAAATTGAAAACGGGATAGTCTCAGATTCGGGCGGAGAACCACCAATGGATTCCTATTTGGGACAATATCTAGATGCTCGATTCGCCAGCATTGAATCGGATGTTAAGGAAATCCGGTCGGAAATTAAAGAAATCAGGTCGGATATAAAAGACCAAAGCAAAAGAATCGATGGTTTAAAGTATTGGATTTTAGGGGGCCTTTCTGGTCTTGGCCACCCTTTTCTTTACAGTGGTGGGATACTTCACCTGGACCATGCAAAACCAGTTCAACTATCATCAATCAAGTATCCAAACCCAGATGCAAGCCTTCTCCGAATACGTCAAGGCCGTAACCAAACCCCAGGAACCTCAGACTCCAATTCCACCAAAGGGGAAATAAATTTTCCTTAAATTATCGACCAAGACAACGGCCTACAGGCCGTTTTCTTTTCTCATTATTCTCAGAAAAATTCATGGATGAGACCAGCGACTAGGATTTCAATCATGCGGGCACCAATGAATAACTTGGTAGAAGATAAAGAGATTTTGGCCTCCTATGGAGCCGTTACCGAAGAACCCGAGTCCGTGCCTTGGGAGGAAGTCTATCCCGATTTCAATGGCAGCGTTGCCCTGCGGGGGGCCAGGAAGCGGGAGGGTCTGACCCAAAAAGAGCTGGCCGCTCTGGTGGGGATCAGCCAGACCCACATCTCCGAGATGGAGCACGGCAAAAGACCCATCGCAAGGAGATGGCCAAAAGGCTTGCCGAGGTTCTCCGGGCCGACTACCGGGTTTTTCTGTAATCAAGACAATACCGCCGCTGGACACAGCTGCACGTCATGGTATTTTCCTCAGAAATTTCCCGATCACCGCCCTCGGCTTTTCACGGAATCGGTTATATTAAACAGGCAGCCATCGCAATCATTGGCGCTTTTAATACCTTTTTCTTTGTAACCGAAAACCGAAAACTGAAAACCGAAAACCGTCTTTTCCCATGCCTGCGCCGGAAAAAATCTACGTTTACGAAATCCAGGGCAAAGTCCATCCTCCGGAGTCCCTCTGCGGCGACGACTTTTTGGGGGCCTGGCGGGAGGGGGAGTATTCCTACCTCTTTTTCAGCGGCCCCAAGGAGGCCCCGGTGCTGGAGTGGCTCAAGTCCGCGGCGGCCGGGCAATATTCTTCGGAAACCGTCCTCAACTACGCGGACTGGGAAGCGGGCCAGCCCTTCAAACCCTTAAGCATCGCGGGCCTGCATTTTTCCCCCATCTGGGAGGAGCCCGCGCCCCCGGCAGGCGAAATCCTGATCCGCATGGAGCCGGGGCTCGCCTTCGGCTCCGGCTACCACCCCACCAGCAAGCTTTGTTTACAGCTTCTCCGCCGGGTCTTTGAAACGGACCCGCCCCGGGAGGTCCTGGACCTGGGGACCGGCACCGGGATTCTGGCCCTGGCCGCCATCGCTTGGGGCGCAACCCGGGTAATCGCGTTGGAGTACAACGACCTGGCGGTGCGCACCGCGGCCCGGAACGTCCGCCATAACCACCGGGAAAAAGAGATCCTGCTGATCCAGGGTGACGCCCGCCATTTCGCCCACCTGCCCGGAGAGCTGGCCCTGGCCAACATTCATCTGGACGTGCTGCTGGACCTGCTGCAAATTCCGGAATTTCTCACCCGCAAATGGCATATCTTCTCCGGCATCCTGGGGACGCAAATGGGACGCTTCCGGGAGGCCCTGGCGGCCGCGGGCTTGGAAGAAATCGCGGTGCTGGATGAAAACCTCTGGTTCGCGGTGTTGGCCGTTGGAAAACGATAAACCCAAGAATCAATTTTAACTAGTAATAATCAATAACAAGTGTTAAGGCTTGTCTTTAATTCACGCCTTTGGTTTGGATAGAATACAATGGATATTCAAAGAGGAAAACTGTATGCGGTCATCACTGGAGACATAGTCGGGTCGACGAAATTTCCAGAAGATGCACGTGTTCAATTACACAACATAATGATAGTTGGAGCAAATGAATTGCGCCAAGCATTCTTAAACGAGGTGTCGGAACCTATTGATATATTTAGCGGAGATAGTTGGCAATTGATGGTTTCTGTTCCTGCAAGCGCATTGAAAATTGCCTTGTTTTACAGGGCATTCCTACGTGCCCAAATGAAAAATATCAAAGTGGATACACGGTTAGCCATCGCCATTGGTACCATTGATTTCTTTGTCGGAGATAGAATTTCAAATTGGGATGGCGAAGTTTTTCAGAAATCCGGTCGTTTATTAAGACAAATGAAGCATGTGCGCATGGGTTTTGTCTTTAGTGGTAAGGAAAAAGAGGATTTCCATCTTGCTCTGGAAACTATAGTTGAACTTTTAGATACCCTTGCATCTAGCTGGACGGAAAAGCAAGCACAGGCAATTAACTGAGCCTTGAAAGGCTGGACTCAGGAAAAAATTGCCAAGGAATGGTCGCCAACAGGGATATCTCAGCAAGCCGTGGCCCAACACTTGGAGAGGGCGAAATGGTTTGCAGTGGAAAGAGCAGTTAAATGCTTTGAGCGCTGCATTAATGACCTCATAGAAAATTACAAGTTATATAGCTTGTAATAAGCTACAACAAGATAATTGGCTTGTATATTTATGATCTATCTTTCGGCTCGCGCCCTTAACCCCACTTTTAATCTCATAATTTGTCTCCTTACTTCCCATTGCATTGGCGGTTTCTTGCTCCAGGATAAGATCGATGAGAACCAAATAGCTCTTATTATTGGAAGTCGTCAAATTCAAATAAACCTTTTCTGGATTGACCTTTTCGGGTCTTCTTATCTCCAATTCCTTATTATTCTCAGTGGGTTCACACTCTCAATCTTTGGAGGAAATCTATTGATCGGCAGAATTGTGAAGCCATTCATACCTCAAATTGAACAAGAGTCATATAAAGTTACCAGGAGAATGGTGAAAGGTGTAGGCGGATTAAAAGGTGGAGGACAATTAATTGGACAGATAGAACGTATTCTAATTTTCTTATTTATTATGATAGACCAGCCTGCCGCCATCGGGTTTCTTATTACTGCAAAATCTATTCTTCGGTTTGGAGAAATTAAAGACTATCATCAGCGCATGTTGGCAGAATATATCATTATTGGCACGATGACAAGTTTTGCGTACGGTATAGCGATTTCTTATCTAACTAAATACTTGGTTCATATAGTTTGAGATCAATAACGAGCAAAATTTCCCCGAAGTAGGGGCATTAGTTCTCCAGAAGGAGAGGACCGCATTAGACGAAAATCTATGGTCCGCGGTGCTGGCCCGGAGAATATCAACATGACAAAAACTATTCTACTGTTTCTATCCCTCTGCGGCTTAATCGCGGTCTTCCCGTTAAGCGCCGCAGGAGAAACCATTAAGATCGGGGCCCTGTATAATCTCACCGGCGATATGGCCCCCATTGACGGCCCGGCCTTGAAGGGAGTCAGGCTCAAGGCCAAACTGCTCAACCAGGCAGGCGGCCTGTTGTCGGGGCGGATGCTGGAAGTGGTGAGCGTCGATACCCGGACCGACCTGCAAGCCGCGAGCTTGGCGTCCCGTGACTTATTGTCCCGGGGGGTGGCGGCTGGCGTCGGTTATGGGGACACCGATTACGTCCTGGCGGCGGCCCCGGCGTTCCAGGAGCGGGGGCTGCCTTTTGTCACCTCCGGGGCCACCCTCCCCGATCTCCCCCGGCGGGTGGGACACTGCCTGTTCATGGCGGCCTTCGGGGACGACGACCAGGCCGCGGCCCTGGCCGCCTTCAGTTATGACCGCCTTAAGGCCAGAAACGCCCTCATCTGGACCGACCGTTCCATGGATTTCGCCAAGGCTTTGGCAACCTTCTTCCGCCAGGCGTTTTCCCAAGCCGGCGGCAAGATTCTCCAGGAAGAATTCTTTTCCTCAACCCAGGATTTTCCCGCTCTGGCCGCCAAATTCCTGGCCTCCCGCCTCCCTGCGGATCTGATCTTTATCGCCGCCGGGCCCGAGGCCGCGGCCTTGGCCGTCAAGCGGCTTCGGGAAGCGGGCATCACCGTCCCCATTGCCGGAGGCGACAGTTTTGACAGCGACGCCTTGATTAGCGTGCCCGGAACCAAGCTGGCCCAAGGCCTCTATTTTGCCACCCACAGCTTTCGGGGCGAAACCAGGCCGGAAGTCCGCTCGTTTATTGAGGCCTACCGGAAGGAATACGGCCATCCCCCGGAAAACGCCTTTGCCGCCCTGGGGTTTGACGCCATGGGCATGATCGCCGATGCCATCCGCCGTGCGGGGACCACTGCGCCTGCCTCCCTTTGCCGGGCGCTGGCGCAAACAAAAAGTTATAATGGCGTTACGGGCAGCATCTCTTATACCCGGGTCTCCCGGGCGCCGGCCAAACCCGTAGCCATTATCGGGGTCCAGGAGGGCCGCTTTCAGCCGCTCTGGTCCTGGCCCCAAAAGGAAGGAAGGAATGAACCGTAAACCGCTCCCGTGCCGATCCATTAGATTCAGCTATATTTTGACCGATACCCCCCTGGGCCGCCTGGGCCTGCATTTCACCCCCAAAGGTTTGGCGGCCCTGACTTTTGCCGGCGAAGAGGCTGTCGCCGCGGATGCGTCCCCGCCTCCGGAGACGGCTGCCTGGGTGGAGATTATCAAGAAAGGCTTCGACGACTATTTCCGCGGCCGTCCTCTGGATTTTCCCTCTCTGCCCCTGGATCTCCGGGGCACCCCTTTTCAACTCCGGGTCTGGCTGGAACTGCGAAAAATTCCCTGGGGGCAGACCATCTCCTATAAAGAACTGGCGGCCCGGGCCGGCTCACCCAAAGGTTTCCGGGCCGTGGGCCGGGCCAATGGCGCCAACCCCATCCCGCTGATCATCCCCTGCCACCGGGTGATCAACGCCAACGGCGCGTTAGGCGGCTTCAGCTCCGGTCTGCATCGGAAAAAGTGGCTGCTGAAGCATGAGAAGGCGATTTGAGGGAAACCCGGGAAAAAGAAAAGATTCACCACCAAGACACCAAGACACCAGGAATCACCAAGGAATAATTTTAACTTTGGCGCTTTAGCGCCAAAGTTAAATAATTCTTTGTGTCTCTTTGTGTTCTTGGTGCCTTGGTGGTGAATCTTTTTTCTTCTGCATCCATCACGGCTTGCAACTGCGGCAAGGGCTGAAGCCTTGCAGATACGCCTGTTTCAGGGAGGGAATTTTCAGCCGGTTGGCCGCCGCGATCTTGGCGGCCAGGGGGCAACCCAGGCGGTGGAAACGCAGGGTGTTGCGGTTGGCGGTATAAAACGGCTCGTCCTGGTTCAGGGCTTTGACCCAAAGGCCCCGGCGGGCGTCCATGGCCTCGGCTTGCGCGGCCAGCAGGACCTCCCGGTGGCTGAGGTTGGGGGGGTGGAAGTAAACCCGGGCCAGCCCCTGGCGCAGGAGGGCGGCTTCCGCCAGAGTGTTGTCAGGCAGGATAACATGGGCCAGGAGCCGGCCGTATTGGTCATAGCGGAGCGGGCCGTATTCCAGGCGCACCTCTTTTCCCTCAACTAATTGGGCCAGATAGTTCTTGGCCTGATCGGCCAGAAATTCCCCGGGCCGCCCTTCCCTTTCCATTTCCGGCGCGTCGATGCCCAGGAGGCGCACTGCCGCGCCCGATGCCAGGACCAGGGTATCCCCGTCGATCACCTGGATGACCCGGGCTTGGTGAGGGGGAGCCTTGGTGGCTGGTTCGCAGCCCCAGATTAGGGCTGCGGCCAAGAGCAAGATGATGAGTAGGGTTTTCGGTTTTCGGTTTTCGGTTTTCGGTTGAAAAGAAGAACTAATTTGGAAATTGAGATTGCGCATGAAAGCTTCTATGCTTCAGACATTTTCCGCAAAGTCGAGACCTCGAAATATCCTCTTGTATTTACCGAAAACCGTAAACCGAAAACCGAAAACCGTCACTTCAGTTTTTCGGCGAAATAAGGAATCGTGGCCTTCAGCCCTTCTTCCAAAAGCACCTGCGGCTGCCAGCCCAACTTCGCCCTGGCCCGGGAGATGTCCGGCCGCCGCCGCACCGGGTCATCCGCGGGCAGGGGTTTATGTACCAAGGTCGAGGCGCTCCGGGTGAGGGCCAGGACCTTGCGGGCCAACTCCAGGATGGTGAACTCCTCGGGGTTGCCCAGGTTCACCGGTTCCGTCTCCTCCTCGCAGTTCATCAGGCTGACCAGGCCGGCCACCAGGTCGGAGACATAGCAAAAGGAGCGGGTCTGGCGGCCCTCGCCGTAAATGGTGATTTCTCTCCCGGACAGGGCCTGGACGATGAAGTTGCTCACCACCCGGCCGTCGTTTAAGGCCATGCGGGGGCCATAGGTGTTGAAGATGCGGGCGATGCGGATGTCCACCCGGTTCTGGCGGTGGTAGTCCATCATCAGGGTTTCGGCCACCCGTTTCCCTTCGTCGTAGCAGCTCCGGGGCCCCAGGCAGTTGACGTTGCCCCAGTACTCCTCCCGTTGGGGATGCTCCAGGGGATCCCCGTAGATCTCGGAGGTGGAGGCCAGCAAGATGCGGGCCTTGACCCGTTTGGCCAGCCCCAGCATATGCAGGGTGCCCAGGACGTTGGTCTTGATGGTTTTCACCGGATTATATTGATAATGCACCGGCGATGCGGGGCAGGCCAGGTGGTAAATCTGGTCTATTTCCAGCATGACGGGTTCCACCACGTCATGGCGGATCATCTCCAGCCGGGGTTGGTCCCGGAGGTGGAGCAGGTTCTCCTTGGAACCGGTGAAATAGTTGTCCAGGCACAGGACCTCGTGTCCTTGCTTAAGCAGAAACTCCACCAGATGGGAACCGATGAATCCGGCGCCCCCGGTGACCAGGATGCGGGCCATAAGGCTTCTCCTCCCCAAGATTGATGCGCTTTCATTGTAACCGCACTTACGCCGGAGGTAAATTCCAGATTGACAGGGCGGGTGATTTAACTAGAATTAAGCTATCGTTTCAAGCTGTCATCTTTCAGCTTTCAGCTATCAGCAGTCAGCGGTCAGCTTAATGCCTGAAGGTTTGACAATTTATTTAGCGAATTTAAGTTTCAGAGGTTTGATTTGAGCCTTTATTTTCAAAAGCTGAAAGCTGACCGCTGAAAGCTGACAGCACTTAGGAAAATCTATGCAATCTAAAGAGAACATAACCAGTAATGCGTGGCTCATCTTTCTCCTGTCACTCGCGCTGCTGGCGCCGGCCTGCGCTCCGGACAAAAAGGCCCAGGAAGAGATGCACCAGGAAATTCAAGGCCTGAAAAACGAGATCAAGGCATTGCATGAGAAGTTGGCCAAGCTGGAGGCCGGCCAGCAGGAAATTCTTTTGCTCCTCCAGAGGCCGGCGGCGGCGCCCCGAGCGGCGGCGCCTCCGGCGGCCGCGGCCCCCCAGGCGCCACAGGAACCGTTGAGCGTCAGTCAATTGCTCCGGGACAAGGAACTCTTCCAGGGACTCAGGGTGACGGTCAAGGGCATGCCGGGGCCGGTGCTGGTGCACCGCCAGACCCTGTTTCTGAAGGCCCCGGAAGGAATGGTGGAGGTTTATTTCGGGGGCCTCCAGGATAGGCAGACCATCAACCGCCTGAGTTCCATGAATCTGGAGCAGTCCCTGACGATCACCGGAACGGTGGCCGTTCCTCCCCCCGGGGGAGGCAACCCCAGGATTAATGCCGAGGCCGTAGAATTCTGAACCCGGATACGCCTTCTTCCCCCTGGCGGACCTTACTAAGGCGCCTGTGGGCTAAAAAGCCCCTGGCCCCTGAAGCCGCCACGGGTGCGGCTCTGTGCCGCAGCCTCACGCGTCTGGACCTGGTGGTCATCGGCGTGGCCCAAATCATCGGCGCCGGCATCTTTGTCATCTCCGGCGCGGGGGTGAAGATCGCGGGGCCGGGGATCATCCTTTCCTTCCTGGTGGCCGGCGCGGCCTGCACCTTATCCGCCCTGTGCTATGCGGAGCTGGCGGCCATGATGCCCCGGGCGGGCAGCGCTTACTCCTACGCGTATGCCATTTTCGGGGAACTGCCGGCCTGGATCATCGGCTGGGACCTGATCCTGGAGTACGGCATGGCCGCCGCGGCCGTGGCCGCAGGCTGGTCCTTCTACTGCCAGGACCTCCTTAAGGACTTCGGCCTGTCGCTGCCGGCGTGGGCCAGCGGCCCGCCCTACAGCGGGCCGGGGCGGCTCCTCAACCTGCCCGCGGCCTTGATCGTGTTATTCTTTACCTTCCTTTTGATCCTGCGCACCCGGCTCAACGCCTTTATCGCCATGCTCATCGTGGTGGTGAAGCTCGGGGTCATCGCCTTCATCCTGACCCTGGGCGCGGGTTATGTCCAACCCCAGAATTGGACCCCTTTGGTTCCTTATGGCGGCTGGAGCATCATTCAGGCCGCTTCCCTGGTCTTCTTCGCCTTCCTGGGCTTCGACGTGGTGGCCATCACCGCGGAGGAATCCTGTAATCCCACCCGGGACGTGCCTTTCGGCATCATCGGTTCTTTAGCCGTTTGCAGCCTGATCTATTTGGCTGCGGCGCTGATACTGGTGGGCATGGTGCCTTACGGTTTGGTAAACCCGGACTCTCCCTTTTCCACCCTGTTCCGCCAGGTGGGGCTGATTTGGGCCGCGGACGTGGTGGCCGTGGGCGCCATGATCGGCATCACCTCGGTGCTTTACATGCTGCTCCTGGCCCAGCCCCGGGTGCTCTTTGCCATGGCCCGGGATGGCCTCCTGCCCCAAGGGGCGGCCGCGCTCCATCCCCGGCATCAAACTCCCCACCGCCTCACGCTGCTCTGCGGCGGGGCGGTGTCCCTGGTGGCCGCGCTCACCCCCGTGGACAAGCTGGCCTATCTATGCAATATCGGCACGCTGTTCGCTTTTTTCCTGGTCTGCTCCGGGGTGCTGGCGCTGCGCTTCACTCGGCCGGACGCGGCCCGGCCTTTCCGCTGCCCCGGGGGCAAGACGGTCTCCGCCCTGGGGGCAGTGGTCTCCCTGGGGCTGATGCTCTCCATGCCCGGGAACTCCTGGGCGCGGCTGGGGCTGTGGCTGCTGGCGGGATTGGCGATCTATTTTGTTTATGGGTGGTATTCCCGGCGGTTTTCGGCTTGAGGCTTTTGCAAAATGCATAGTTGATTCTAATTTTTCTCTGCGCTTTCTCTGCGTCCTCTGCGTCTCTGCTTCACAAGTTAATTGGTGGGGCGGCCGTCCCTGGCCGCCCGTCGTCAGGGCGGGCATAGAGGCCCGCCCCACCAAACTTTTTATGTTTTATGGGTGGGTCATAGGCCCATGAAGAACTGCGGTGAAAAACAGGTAGAATTCACCGCAGAGACGCAGAGAGCGCAGAGAAAAGATTCGCAGAGTAAAGACTTTTGCAAAAGGCTCGGCTTATTAAGCGAAATTTATCGGCGTTCATCTGCGGTCTATTTTAACCGCCGATGAACGCGGATAAACGCCGATGTGCGCAGATTGATATCGGGGCAAAAAAAAGGGCGCATGGCGCACCCGGCATTCCGCATACTGCTCACTGCTTACTGCTCACTGCTCACCACCAATCCGGGCTGGTTTTATTCAGCAGCAGCCAGTACGAAGCCAGCATGGTCACCGCGTCGGTGAAATTATCGAATTCCACCGGTTTGACCACGTAGCTGTTGGCTCCCAAGCGGTAACTCTCCCTGATGTCGCTTTCTTCCGGGGAAGAGGTCAGCACCACCACCGGGATGGCTTTGGTCCGGTCCTCGTTTTTGATTTTTTGCAGGACTTCCAGGCCGCTTACTTTGGGAAGTTTCAGATCCAGGAGGATGACCCTCAAGTCGGAGAGCAGGCTTTTTCCTTCCCGGTTGACGGCTAACAGAATTTCCAGGGCCTCGGCGCCGTCCCGGGCCACCTGGACATGATGGGCCAGGTTTTTTTTCTGCAAGGCCCGGAGGATTAATTCCACATCCTGGGGGTTATCTTCCACCAAGAGGATATTTATGCCGTGGCCATTCATTCTCGTGCTCTCCAGCCCTCCATCTTACCCTCAGTCTCCTCCATTGGCAAGGAAAAACAGAACTTGGCCCCTTCCCCCACCTGCCCTTCCCCCCAGACCCGGCCGCGGTGGCGCTGGACAATGCGCTGGACTATGGCCAGGCCCATGCCGGTGCCCGGGAATTCGCTTTCAAGGTGCAGCCGCTGAAATACCTCGAATAATTTGGCGGCATACTTCATTTCAAAGCCCACGCCGTTATCTGTGACGCAATAGACGGTCTCCTCCTCCCCGGTCTCGCCGGCGACCTCGATGATCGCCACCTCTTTGGGAGCGGTGAATTTGACGGCATTGCTCAACAGATTCTCCAGAACCTGGCGGATCATCTCCCGGTCCCCCCTGGCCGGAGGCAGGGGCTGAATCCGGATTTGCAGGTTCCGTTCCGCCGCGGATTTCTGCAATTCGGCAGACACGGTTCCGGCCAGTTCCTCCATATTCAAGTCCCCGGGCCTGATCTCCCGGCGGCCCAAACGGGAAAAGGCCAACAGGTCGTCAATCAGGTTCCCCATCTTCTTGATATCACTCTGAATAATATTAAGATACCGGATGCCTTCGGCGTCGAGTTTGTCCCCGGAATCTTCCAGCAAGATCCTGGAAAAACCGCCGATGCCCCGCAAAGGCGCCCGCAGGTCGTGGGCCAGGGTGTAACTGAAGGACTCCAACTCCTTGTAAGCGGCGGTGAGTTCCAAAAACCGCCGGTTGAGTTCGCCCGCGGCCTGTTTGAGGCGGGTGTCCCGCTCCTGGATGGCGTCGGCCATCTGGTCGAAATCCCTGGCCAGCAGCCCCAATTCCCCGGAACGATAGGGCGGGCCGGCGCGCACCCCCAGGTCGCCGGCGGTCAACTGCTGGGTTACCTGCTGCAATTTTTTAATGGGGCGCACTATGAACAGGCCCCCGCCGAACCAGGCGGCGGTGATGACCAGCAGGGCCACCAGGCCCAAATAGAGCAGATTGCGAATTAATGCCCGGTCAATACCGGCAAAAGCCACGTCCTTGGGAATGCCGATGGCCGCGTAGAATTCCTGGTTGGGTGAAGAGAACCTGGTAAACCCGTAGAGCCGGGAAACGCCGCCGGCACAGGCGCCTTCCGTGGCTCCCTCCTTGCGGGAGATCATGGTTTTGATAATGGGAGACTCGGGCATCTGCTTCCCGATATATTTCTCCGGGTTAGGATACTTGAACATGACCTTGCCGTGGCTATCGGTCATTAGCAGGGTGGATTGAGCCGGCAGCCCGGTCTGGAGGATGAATTTGCCCAGCCAATCCAGATCGAGGCCGGTGGCGAGAACCGCGGTCAATTGGCCGGTGGGGTCCTGGACGGGAAAGGCTATGGGCAGGCTGAATCTGCGGCTGATCCGTCCCTCCTGGGGTTCACCGATGACCATATCCCGGCTCTGGATGACACTTTGAAACCAGGGCCGGTCCCCCACATTGATGGTCTCCTGGATCCCGGGGGCGCTGGCGAAAATCCTGCCGTCGGGGTAGGCCGCAATTAGAGCGGTATAGTTTTCATGATTTTCGATCACCCGGGCAAACAGCAATTTGCAACCTTCCGGGTCCTGATGCAGTACTTGGGGCAATTGGGTCAACGTCTGAAAAAGCTGGTTGGTGTCCTGCAGCAGGGTCTGTTGGATTTTGGCCACGAACTTGACAGATAAAACTGCGTCTCTCTGGGCTTCAGCAATGGCCTCGGCCCGCTGCTCCAGGTAGGAATATAAGGTCAGCCCCAATAAGGGGATAATGGCCAGGAGAACCAGAAAGACGGCGCGCAGCCGCAGGCCGCCCAAGGAAAAGCGCGATGGTTCTCTATCAGCAGAGGAATTCACGACGCTCGGCTCTTAAAATACTGTTTTCGGGTTTCGGTTATCGGTTTTCGGGTAAAGTTGGTTTCTCGCAAAGGGGCAAAGACGCAAAAAAAAGACGCAAGTTATTCTCTTATGAAAAATGCGCCCTGCCGTAGACGCTCAACTTTAATATTCCCAGTGTTTTTCTATGGTATTAATTTAATATGGAAAGCAGAATTTTCAAGACTCCCGGTAAAAAGATATGTTCCAAAAATATCAAGTTAAGAATTTTTCAAGTCCGACAGCCTGAACACCGCGGCCGTCCGGGGTATCATTGCCGCCACCGCTTCCCTACCCCCTTCCTCCCGGTCCACCAGGATCAGAACCTGAACCACCTCCAGGCCGAAGTCCCGGGCCCCTTTGATGGCTTTTAAGGTGGAGCCGCCGGTGGTGATGACATCCTCCACGATCACCACCCGGTCCCCGGGGCGGACGTCTCCCACCACCAGGCCCCCGGCGCCGTGGGTTTTGGCCTCTTTGCGGATGGAAAAGGCGTTGAGGGGTTTGCCCTTCAGGAAGCTGGTGAGGGCCGCGGCGTGGGCGATGGGGTCGGCGCCCAACGTCAGGCCGCCGATGGCCCGGACCTCCAGGTCCTTAACCAGGTCGAAAAAGATTTCCCCGATGAGATACAGACCCCGGGCGTTGTGGGTCACGGGCCGGGCGTCCACGTAATAGGGGCTCTCCCGTCCCGAGGCCAGCCTGAAGAGTTTATCAGGGCTGTAGCGGTAGGATTTTTCCTTCAGGAGCTGCAAGAGTTGCTGTTTTTTCTCATCCATTCTCTTTTCCTTTAGGGGCCAGGGGGCAGGGAGCAGGGAGTGATCAGTGATCAGTGATCAGTAATCAGTAAAAAGCGATCCCCCGATTGAGTACCTTTCTTACTGACCACTGATTACTGATTACTGATCCCTGGTCCCTGATCCCTGCTTTTTCTCCAGAACCGAAAGGCCTGTCCCAATTGCCGCATGATCCGGCCCATGACCCACAGGCCCGCGACCCCGATGAGGACCGCCAGGACCTTTTCATAGGCTTCGCCGCCGGCCTTCAACAGCATGTGGATTCCCAGCAGAGCGCAGACGCCGCCGCAGGCCAGGTCCCAGGCGATCCGGCCCCAGAAAAGCTTGCCGCACTGGTCGCAAAAAGCCCAGGTGGACGTTTCCTTCTCGCAATGCACGCAGAATTTCTTGGGAATCTCCGGGACCGGCGCCTCTTCCCCGGAGAGGATTTTGTCTTTGAGATCCTTGATGAAATGCGGCTTCTTCTCCGCCATTTTCTCTCCTAGAAAAGCTTTCAGCTTAAACAAAGAAAGCTCTCAGCTTTCAGCGATCAGCTTTCAGCTTTTTTCTTTTCGCTTTTCGCTTTTTGCTTTTTGCTTTTTTGCTTTTACCTTTTACCTTTTACCTTTAGCGAAGCCTCCCCGTTTTCACTAATTCCAGATATTCCTTGAGCGCGTCCAGGGTCGACCGGAAGGGAATCTCCGGCCAGGGTATTTCTTCCGGACCGAAGACCCGGACCTCCAGGGTCTCATCCCCCGCGGCCAGTTCCCCGCCCACATGCCGGGCGAGGAAGGCCGCCACCACGGTGCGGCTGTTCTTATAGGAGTAAACATTGAACAGCCGCACCACCTCCACCCGGAGGTGGGTCTCTTCCAGGGTCTCCCGGACCACCGCTTCTTCCAGGGTTTCGCCCACGTCCACGAAGCCCCCGGGGACCACCCAGAGACCGTATCCCGGGTCGATGGCCCGCCGGGTCAGGACCAGGCCGCCGGCAACGGGCACCAGGCTGATGACCGCCAGCTTGGGGTCGATATAAAAGACGAAGCCGCAATGCGTGCAGACCAGCCGGTGCGGCTCCCCTGGTTTCAGCAGCCGCTCCTCCAGTTCGCCGCCGCACAGGGGGCAATACTTATAGGTTTCCGTCCCGAAGAGATGCATCTCGTTTATTGCCTTATCAGATGATGCTGCGCCAGGAAATTAAAAATCACCTCCCCGGCCAGACGGTTCCCCGCCTCGTTCCAATGGGTGTCCCGGAGCTTATAGAGCGTACGGGTGGCAGCCTGTTCCTGGAAAGACGGCAGCAGATCGAGGCAGAGGATCCCCTGACGCCGGCAGTAGTCGCCGACCAGGCGGTTGGGATACTCCAGGTCCACGTTGTCCGCATTCAAATGATAGGTTTGATATATCTCCCGCCTCAAGTCTCCATCAACCTGAAACTCATCCGGAAGAAGAACGATCACCAGGGGCGCCTGCCTTTGGGCGCACCATTCCTTAATTTTCAATAAGAGATCGGCATTTCTCTGCCACAGGGAGTCCAAGTCGGGGCGTCTGCTCTTTTCAAAAACCCACATCCGGTGTTTTTCCACATTCAAATGGGCCTGGCGGGAAAACAGGCCTTCCGGCGCCCCCCCGGTTTCCTTTTTCTCCCGGGCTTTTTGACGATTTTCCGAGAGGAGGGTCCATTGGCTTTTAATGGCCTTATAGACCCAGAGATTATGAAAGTGCAGATACCCCATCCACCGCTTGAAGGGGTCCCCGGGCTCCTTGATGAAGGGGCCCCTAAGGAAGGTAAACTCCATTTCCTCGAAGTCGTTGCCCACAAAAAAACCCACCAGCACCAGGTCCGGTTTCCAGGCCGTGCCGTATTTCTCCAGGATATGCCAATAATAGCCGGGCCCGGTCCCCGGCACGCCGGCGTTGAGGACTTCGGCATGCCCGTAGCCCCCGGCTTTTAAGGCCGCGGCTAAAAAATTATGATAATTTTTCTGCAAGTAATAGTCGTTGACTGCGAAAGAATCTCCCAACCCCAGGATCCGGAAGGCGCCCGGCGCCTTGGCAAAGGAATTTTCCGTGAGGTTTTTATGGAATTGGAAATCACTGAGGTCCCCTGCCACGCCTTTTCCAGGCTGCAAAAATGCGGGCGGCGCCAGATGCAGATAGACTTCCACAAGACAGACGATGATGAAAACAGAGAGATACACCACAAACCAATTTAAAAGATAACCGCTTAGTTTCTTCCGGTATTTTTCAGGGCGCCGATAAGCCAGGAAAAAGCCGCATCCCAAGATGGCAATGGTGCAGATAAAGACGAAAACTCCGAAGAAATATCCTATTAATAATAAAGGAATAATCAGAACCGGCATGACGTTTTAATAGTAGCCAAGGTATCTGCGAGGTTCTAGTCCAACTTGAAAGGCGTTGGGGTAAAGGTCAATATGAAGACCAGGATGGTAATGGCTCCCAGGATCTTGCGGCGCCGGTCCAGGGGCACCCAATCATATGACGGCGGGGGATGGCGCATCCCTAAAAGATAAAGGAGCAGGGCCCAGACCAGCCAACCCGGCCAAAAAAACAGGCCCCCCACCAGCAGCAGGGCCAGGCAGCACAGGGAAATCAGGCGATGATGGTTCGGAAACAGGGCATAGGCCACGTGGCCGCCGTCCATCTGCCCCACCGGGATAAGGTTGAGCGCGGTGACAAACAGCCCGATCCAGCCGGCAAAGCCCACCAGATCCAGATTGATATAGTGGTCCGGGGGCAAAGGGCCGAAAACCGCAAAACTCAGGAGCTGGAACAACAAGGGCTCTCCAAAGGTTATACTCTGACTTAAGCCCCCCTCGGGGATCACCTGGACGGTGGACAAGTTCAAGCCCACCAGGATCACAGGAATGGACACCGCCACCCCGGTCAACGGCCCGGCGCAGCCCACGTCCAACAAGGCCCTCTTGTCTTTAATGGGGGAACGGATGCGGATAAAGGCCCCCAAGGTGCCGATGATGAAAGGAAAGGGTGGCGCGGGAATGAAGTAAGGCAGGGTGACGTTCAAGTGATGCCGCCGGGACACAAGGTAGTGGCCCATTTCGTGGGCCCCCAGAATCAGGAGCAGAGTAAAGGAGAAGGGAATCCCCTTGTAGAGGCCGGAGGGATTGAGAAACGGGTTCACCCCGGCGAACATGGCGCCTGCGGTGACAGTGGTGACCACGGTGGCCAGAAACAGCGCCACGTGCAGGGCGATGCGCCGCGGAGGAGGCTCCCCGGCAGGCAGGGGCTGCCGCTCATACCCCCAGACCTTATCCGGGTCCGACGGCTCAAAAAGGGGTTGTCTCTCTTCAGAGTTCATCTGCGCTTCATTCCAGCCTTTAACGCCTCCATCTCCCGGGGGGTGAGGACCCGGTGCGCCCCCCGGGGGAGCCTCCCCAATCTTAAGGGACCGAAGGCTATGCGTTTCAGTTTCAGCACCGGGTGCCCCACCTGGGCCAGGAGGCGTTTGATGAGATGGTAGCGGCCTTCCCAGACCGTGATCTCCAACACGGTCTTTTCCGCTGCCGGCTTGCACACTTCCACGGCCGCGGCCACCGGCCGGTTATCAAGCTCCACGCCGTTGGCCAGAAGCCCCAAGGTCTCCCGGCTCACTTCCCCCTCCACGGTGGCCCGGTAGGTGCGGGGCACCTGGTAGCGGGGATGGGTCAGGCGTTGGGCCAACTCCCCGTCGTTGGTGAGAAGCAGCAACCCCGTGGCGTCGTAATCCAGGCGGCCCACCGGATAGAGCCGGGCTCCCTTCTCCCCCAATAATTCCGTCACCACCCGCCGCCCCTGGGGGTCTCTGGTGGTGGACACATAGCCGTAGGGCTTGTGCAGCAGCACCGTCAGCGGCGGCTCCAGGCGCACCCGGCGGCCGTCCGCCTTGACCACGTCTTGTTCCGGGTCGATTTTAATTCCCAGTTCCCGGACCACCCGGCCGTTCACCGTCACCCGCCCGGCCAGGATCCATTCCTCCGCAGCCCGCCGGGAGGCCACACCGGCGCGGGAGAGGAATTTATGCAATCGTTCTAACGTCACTTTGTGATTTGCGTCTTTGCGCCTTTGCGTCTTCGCGTGAGATAATTTTGGGACTTATGGCAATTGCACATCCTGATTAAAACCGATAATCTCCCGCACTTCCGCCATGGTGCGCCGGGCCTCCTCCCGGGCTTTGCGGTTTCCCTGGAGCAGGACCTCCTTAACTTCGTCCGGGTGGGCCTCGTAGTAGCGCCGCCGCTCCTGGATGGGGGCGAGGTTTTCCAGCAGGGCCTCGGCCAGGAGCTTTTTGCAATCCACGCAACCCAGGTTGGCCAGGCGGCACTCCTCGGTAATCTCCTCCAGGCGCTCCCGGGGCAGGTTAAGGCGGTGGAAAGGAAAGGCCAGGCAGCGGTCCGGCTCCCCCGGGTCTTTTTTAAAGGGCCGCTGGGTGTCGGTGATCATCTGGCGCACCTTTTGGGCCATCGCCTCCGGGGGGTCGCTCAGGTAGATGCAATTATTGTAGCTTTTGCTCATCTTGCGGCCGTCGGTGCCGGTGAGTTTGGGAATCTCCGTGAGCAGGGCCTCCGGCTCCGGGAACAGCGGGCGGTAGAGGTGGTTGAAGCGCCGGGCGATCTCCCGGGTCATCTCCACATGGGGCACCTGGTCCACCCCCACCGGCACGCCGTGGGCCTTGTACATCAGAATGTCCGCGGCCTGGAGCACCGGGTAGCCCAGAAACCCATAAGTGGCCAGGTCCTTATGGGCCAGTTCCTGGATCTGGTCCTTGTAGGTGGGGTTGCGCTCCAGCCAGGGCACCGGGGTGAACATGCCGAAGATCAGGTACAGCTCGGCGTGTTCGGGGATGGCCGACTGCACGAAGATGGTGCTCTTAACCGGGTCCAGGCCCACGCTCAGCCAATCCATGACCATCTCCGGGATGTAGCCGGCAATGTCCTTAGGGTTTTCGTATTCAGTGGTGATCGCGTGCCAGTCGGCCACGAAATAGTGGCACTCGTATTCCTCCTGGAGACGGAGCCAATTATAGAGCGCGCCGTAATAATTTCCCAGGTGCATCTTGCCGGTGGGCCGCATGCCGCTTAGGATGCGCTTCTTTTTCACCCCACCGGGTGTATTTTGAGGGCCGGGTTTATCTGCGAAAGCCATCATTCTCCCTAACTTAAGGATTATCTGGGCGCCGGGCAAGGCGTACATTTCATCAACAATGCCGGTTTGCCGACAAGAACAAGTTTTTCCCCTAGGGGCGAACCTGGTGTTCGCCCTGGACGTCCGGGGCGAACACAAAATTCGCCCTACGATTAGATGCTATGGCTGCGAAATGATACAAGAGGCGCTAAAGACCGGAAATCTCTTAGGTGTCCTCTTTGGCTGCAATAAAACCGGCGGCTGACCGCCGGCGGTTTCGTGTTCACAAAATTATCATTTAGGAGCCATACTTGGCAAGTGCGTTAGATTAAATCATTCCTGGAGGGTGGCCAAATATGACTTCAGGGAGCTGACTTCCCTGCCCGGCTCCACTTCATTGCCTGACTTGAGGTCATGGATGGCCACGCGCACCGGCTCCTCCAGGGTGGTGGGAAAACTCTCCCCGGTGGCGTCATGGACGGAGATATAGGCCCGTTTGCCCCGGTACTTGATCCATTTGGTATATGCCGCCTTGCCCGCGCAACTGGCCGCGAGATTGAATCCGTGTTCTTTCATGACTTCTTCGACGCTCATCAGTGTCACCTTTTTCGGCGCTCTCTGGGCAACTGTTTGGGAAAAAAACCTCACGCAAAGGCGCAAAGACGCAAAGAAAGACGCAAAATACAATATGAAACATGCAGGTGTTGCGGGGCTCCGCACCCGTCTTCCATCGGAGGAGCCAGAAACGGCGGCCCCACCTAGACATACTAAAACTATATGTTTGCGCCTTGCTTTGCGACTTTGCGTCTTTGCGTGAGAACTATCTTTTCAATAAAGTCCACAGAGAAGTTTAGCGTTCTTGCCACTCCGGGGTTCTCTTCTCAAGAAAGGCTTTGACCCCCTCCTCCGCGTCCGCGGTGCTGCACAGGGCCGCAAATTTGTCGCTCAGCATGTTCAGGGCCTGGGAGTAGGGGACATTCTGCATGGCGTAAATTCCGGATTTCCCTGCCTGGAGGGCCAACGGGCTCTTGGCCGCCAGTTTTTTGGCCCACTCGAAGGTGGCTTCCTCCAATTGCTCGGGGGGCACCACTTTGTTTACCAGCCCCAGCCGCAACGCCTCCGGCGCGGGGATAATTTCCCCGAAGAATACCATTTCCAGGGTCTTTTTGAGGCCCACGTGGCGGGCCAGGGGCGCGGCCGGGCCCAGGCAGATGAGGCCCACGTTGATGGCCGTGGTCCCGAATTTGGCGTCCTCCGCGGCTATCGTCAGGTCGCAGGCAAAAGACAACCCCGCGCCGTTGGCCAGGGCATAGCCTTTCACCGAGGCAATCACCGGCTTTTTCATCTGGGCGATGGTGTGATTGTGCTCATCCATCAGGTGGATAAACTCGCAATATTCCTGGGCGGTCTTCTCTTTGAATTCATCCAGGGAAATGCCGGTGGAAAAATGCTTGCCATTGGCGTCGATCACCACCACCCGCACCTCGGGGTCCTGGTCCATCTCCCGGAGGGCGTCGTTCAGCTCCCGGGCAAAGGGAGCATTGAAGGTGTTCATGGCCTGGGGGCGGTTCAGGGTTATGAAGCCGATCTTATCCTTCTTTTCCACTAAAACATTGGTGTAGCTCATCACGCACCCTCCTTTAGGATAGCTGTCAGCTATCAGCTTTCAGCTAAAAAAATGCTGACAGTCTGGAGCTGTTTTTCCTTCAAATAGGTTTATGGTGTTGCTTTTGACTTTGTTTTTGTTAAAGCTGAAAGCTGATCGCTGATAGCTGAAAGCTTTCTCCCAGAGACGCAGAGAGTGCTGAGGACCAGCCTATTTTCTCAAGGTTTGGAGATAAAAGTGTAACTGCCCCATGGTTTGCCGCCAGACCGCGGGATCCTTGCTGGCCGCAAACAAGGGCGCGGCCCCGTTCAGGGAGATCACCAGAAAATTGGCGATCTCCACCAGATTCAGCCCCTCTTGTAATAAGCCTTTCTCCTCCGCTTCTTCCAGCCACACGTGGAGCAACTTCGAGAAGCCCTGGAAGCCCTTCAGGACGTGGTAGCTCATGCCCGGGGACTGCCCCGCCAGGTCCACCAGGGAATTTAGGAGAAAACAGCCGCCTTCGAAAACCTTGCCGCCCAGATAGTTTTCCAAACTGTTTTCAATCACCCGGGCAATCCGCACCAGGGGATCGGTGATCTCCCGCACACCCTGGAAAACTACGCTCTTCCAAACCCGGCCGCACTCCTCATAGACCGCGTACCAGATTTCTTCCTTGTTCCGGAAATGGCCGTATAGTCCGCCTTTAGTCAGGCCCGCGGCCTTGACGATGTCGGCGATGGAGGTATTGAAGTAGCCCTTGACGGAAAAGAGCTGCATGGATTTGGCAATGATCTGCCGGCGGGTCAGGTCGCCTTTAGCGGACATGTTTAAGACAGTTTTCCGTTTTCCGTTTTTCGTTTTCCGTTAATGAATACAAGATTAATCAGGATGTTACATTTCATGGCAGTTTCAATTCGAAAGCGAACCTAGGTTGAGGGGATAAAATATACCGAACGGTCGGTTTTTTCCTAATTCAAAAAAACACCTATGTCAAGGACAAACCCGTATTTATTTTCATTTGAGTTCAAAAAGCTAATAAAGTTGTCATTCTGATCAGATTGACAAAAGAGTGACTTTTGAAGGGGTCTCAAATTTGGAACTCGAAACAACCGGGATCCGATTATTCTCCCTCTCCCCCAGCCCTTGCCACTCCCCCAAGCCGTTATTAATTTAAGCGCGGCACGGGCCTTGCCCTTAGAAATCGATATTCCTTTACGTCCCAGGGGGGGGTGGCCATGAAGGGAAACGAAAAGATTATCGAGCACTATAACGACACCGCCCGTCTGGCCGCGGAAGTGGGGGACAGCGGCACCAGGGAACTCCTGGAGTCGATCCTGAAGGACGAAGAGGACCACATCGACTGGATCGAAGCCCAGATGGACCAGATCAAGCAGATGGGATTAATAGATGGTGGGAAGGGTAACTAGATGATCTTTTTCCGCAAAGGCGAAGAAGAGAGGCCCAAAACCGGCCAGGAGCTGGTGGATCTGCGCACCGCCATCCATCAGGCCCAACTGCCCCCGGAAGTGCTGGCCGTGGCCCTGAAGGCGCTGGAACGAGTCGAAAAGACCGACCCTGCCGTGGCCGCGGCATCCGGGAAAAAATCCTGGCGTCGCAGCGGGCCGGAGTAAAGATGGTGGTCTTCCCCAAACTCAACGCAGTGGATAGCAATAATTTGGAAGAGGAAGTAAAGGAAGGGCTGGAGATTGTCCTGGCGGAGGAGATAAAACCTCTTATTGATTTGGTGTTGCTGGAGAAATAATATTTTTAGAGATAGATAAGAAATGGCTCTTGAACCTGAATTCAAACCAATCTTAGATTGAAGACTGGAGAAATGCTTTCTTAAGCATTAAATCAGTAGAATATTCAACATCTTTAGATAGCCCAACAGTTTAAATCCATCTAACATCATTTATCAAAAAGAATAGATGCCCGTATTAGAAATAGGCTCATACTATTTTTTATTTTCTCAATTCCTGAGCGGTTAAATCCGTCATAATCGCTCGCCTGGTTTCATCTGAAAGCTCAACCGCCGCGAAATACCCTTCAGGATAAAGATAGTCCTCACCTGATTCGTCAATCACCCTTACATAATGTTTTTTTTCCGCCTCCGGGTCGTCAAGCTTAACGTAAAGCTTACGTTTCTCCAAAGAGGCCGGATAATCATCATTGCGGATGCAGATAACGAATGATTCTTTCATTCCTTTACCCTATAAATCGCTTAATCTTGAATTCTTTCTTGCCGATGCCTGTTGCTTCATACCAATGAAGTTCAACACGCCATTGAGAACCATCCGTTAAGCGAATTGTGGCAATACCTCTGCGTTTGCGCCAGCGCCCTTTGCCGTAAACCTTGTTAAGCTGGGGCAGCTCTCTGATACCACGCCCGGTCGCAAACGTCTCTATTGAGGTTATTTCATCAATAATTTCAAAATCCATGCCTTGACCGCAGTTGGTGCGTTCCTTTTGTCAAGGTGTTGGTTTATAAGAAATATATCTCTTTTTTTATCAAAAAAGCTAAGAAAGAGAGATAGGAGAAAGACTCTATTTCTATTTCTCTTTCTCCAACCTCCCCTCACCCCAAATCCAACCGCTTCAACTTCCGCCACAACGACACCCTATCAATCCCCAAGACCTCCGCGGCCCTGGTCTTGTTGCCGTGCATCTGTTTCAGGACCCAGGCGATGTATTCCTGTTCGTTTTCCTCCAGGGTGAGGAATTCCTGGCCCAGGCGGCGCTGCACCTGAAAGCCGGGTTGTTGGAAATCCCCGGGCAAGAGGCTCAGTTCGATGGCCGGGCCGGAGGCCAGGGTCACGGCTCGTTCCATGATGTTTTCCAGTTCCCGGATATTGCCGGGAAACTCGTATTCCATCAGAATATCCATCACCTCATCGGCGATCTTCTCGATCTGTTTGCCCTGGGCCGCGGCGTACTTCTGGAGGAAATGCTGGCAGAGCAAAGGGATGTCATCCCGACGTTCCGCCAGGGTGGGGACGTGCAGGGTGACAACGTTGATGCGGTAGAACAGGTCCTGACGGAAGGCCCCCCGGTCCACTTCGGCTTTCAGGTCCTTGTTGGCGGCCGCCAGGATGCGGATGTCCACCGGGATCTCCGCGGTGCCGCCCACCCGGATCAGGGTCTTTTCCTGGAGGACCCTGAGCAGTTTCACCTGCATGGCCGGCGGCAGGTCCCCGATTTCATCCAGGAAGACGCTGCCTCCGGGGGCCGATTCCAGGAGACCTTTCTTGACCCCCCGGGCGCCGCTGAAGGCCTCCCGTTCGTGGCCGAAGAGTTCGTTGGCCAGCAGCTCTTCGCTGAAGGCGCCGCAATTGATGGCCAGAAACCGTTTGTCGGCCCTGGTCCCGAGTTGGTGGATGGCCTTGGCCACCAGCTCCTTGCCGGTCCCGGTCTCCCCCAGAATGAGCACCGTGGCGTCCGTGGGGGCAATCTGCTGGACGGTGGCCTTCAGGGCCTCGATCCGGGGGCTTTTGCCGATGATCAGAGGGATGCCTTTCTGGCTCTGCACCTGGCGTTTCAGGTCCGCCACTTCCTGGCGCAGCCACCTCTTTTCCAGGGCCTTGCGCACCAGGATGCGCACTTCCTCGATCTTGTAGGGCTTGGGCAGGTAGTGGTACGCCCCCCTTTGCATGGCCTCCACCGCGGAGGTGACGGTGGCGTAGCCGGTGATCATGATCACCTCGGTATCCGGGTAGATTTCCTTGGCGCGCTCCAGGACCTGGAGGCCGTCCACCTGCTGCATCCTCAGATCAGTCATCACCAGGTCGAATTCACCTTTTTCCAGTTCCTGGAAAACCAATGGCCCGGATTCCACCGCGACGGTGTCGTAACCCTCCTTGCGCAACACGTGGTCCAGGTTTTCCCGGGCGATGAGTTCATCTTCCACGATCAAAATCCGGGCGCGCTTCATGTTCACGGCCTCTTGTCCTGACCCGGGGATTCATAAGGCAGGGGGATGACGAATCTGGTCCCTTCCCCCTCCCGGCTTTCCACGGCAATGGAACCCTCGTGCTTCTCGATGATCCCGTAAACGATGGACAGCCCCAAGCCGGTGCCGGCGCCCACCTCCTTGGTGGTAAAGAAGGGATCGAAAACCCGGTCGATCTCCTCCCGGGGAGTGCCGACGCCGGTGTCTTCCACGGCGATCACCGCCTGGCGGCTGCTGTCGTCCAGCCGGGTGGTGATCCTGATCTCCCCGGGCGGCTCCTTAATGGCCTGGATGGCGTTCATCAGCAGATTGAGAAAGACTTCCCGCAGGCGTTGGATATTCAGATGCGGCATGATCTTCCAGGCGGTCATCGGCGGCGCCTTTTCGGAGAGTCCGGGTTGAGGATCCGAACCCCCCGATACTTTTTGAAACACCATGACATCGGTTAACCAGTTAAAATTAAAATTTACTCCGCTGCTCAGGAGCAAAAGTTCTCTTTCAGTTTGGAAGAAATCGTAACTTTTTGCAACAGTTCTTCTAAAGCTGCAGGCTAAGACCAGAATTTTTTAAGATATTTTTTAAGTGGCTGTAATTTAGCAGCTTTTCCACTATGCATCTGCTACTGAAAAATTTCCCGTTGCTCTTTCAATAGAAAGGCCATTTGCACAGTCTCACTCGCTACCTATATTTAAATCAATAATACCTTGGCGCTGCAATTCGCAACATATTAATATTCCAAGTTTATTTGCCTTGACAGCTTGTGACAAACTGAACATACTCTCACCAATTATTATGACTAAGGCTTCTTAACAAAATTTTAGGGAGGGCAAACAGGGGATGGAAATTTATCTTCCCATTGCCGGCATGAGCATTAATTTTTTCCTGGTCCTCGGCATCGGCGGCATGGTGGGCTTCCTCTCCGGACTGTTCGGAGTGGGAGGGGGATTCCTGCTCACCCCCCTGATGATGATGATCGGCATTCCCCCGGCGGTGGCCGCGGCCTCGGATTCCAACCAGATCGTGGCCGCCGCCAGTTCCGGGGCCTTTGCCCACTGGCTGCTGGGCAACGTGGACTTTAAAATGGGACTGATCATCCTGGCCGGAGGCATCGCCGGCGGCACCATCGGCGTGCAACTCGTCAAGATCCTCCGGGCCGCGGGCAACTTCGAGTTTGTCATGAAGGTGGTCTACGTGCTCATGCTGGGTCTGGTGGGCTCGGCCATGTTCATGGAGAGCCTGCGCACCATCCTGCGCAGCCGGAATCCGGAAGCGGTCGCGGCCCCGGGGGGGTCTCCGAGCCCAAGCTGGCCAGGCTCTTCGCTAAGATGCCGTTAAAAATGATTTTTCACTGTTCCGGCCTCCAGACCTCAGCCATCTTTCCCTTTGCCATCGGCACCATCGTGGGCGTCATGGCCGCGCTTTTGGGCGTGGGCGGCGGCTTCATCATGGTCCCGGCCATGATTTACATCATCGGCATGCCCACCATCGCCGCCATCGGCACGGACCTTTTCCAGATCGTGCTGACCTCGGCCAACGTCACCCTGCAGCAGGCCTTCGTCAACAAGACCGTGGACCTGCTCCTGGCGCTGATCCTCCTGTTCGGCTCCACCATCGGCGCCCAGTTCGGGGCTATCGCCGGTAAGCGCCTGAAAGGAGAGCAGATCCGCATCCTCCTGGCCATCATCGTCTTAGCCTTGACCGTGAAATTGTTCCTGGACCTGGTCCTCACCCCCAGCGACCTGGTGAGCCTGGCCCCGGCCAAAGGCGGAGGACATTAAGATGAATCGTTTCCTGCCGCTCTTTTTGGTCCTGGGCTTGGGGTGTCTCTGGGCCGCGCCGGCCTCGGCCGTTACTCCGGAAGCCAAGCAGAAGGTGGTGACCGCTGCCTCCAAGAACCTCATTGAGATCGGCCTCTCCTACAGCGGCGACCAGGTCCACTTCTTCGGCGTCAATCCCGTGCCGGGGTCCGATCTGATCATCAAGCTCACCGCCGAAAAAGATGAGGAAATCAAGTTGTCCGTCAAGGGGAAGGTCGGCCCCTTCTGGATGACGGTGAAGCAGTACGAAGTCACCGGCGCGCCGTTTATCCATAAGATTCATGCCAGCAAGCCCGTTAAAGATATCGTTCCCGGCGCAGTAGCCCAGGAACTGGAATTGGGCTACCCCGCCATCCGCCACAAGATGAAAATGCATCTCAGCAGCGGCGCGGCCGCGCCGGACGACGGCGATAAGGTCTTTAAAGGCATGCTCAAGATCAAGGAGGAGGCCAATCTCTATAACATCGTGGAAGACCCGGCCCGCCTCCAGGTTGCGGAAGGCAAACTCTTCAAACACTATTTCCGCTTTCCCCCCGGGGCCACCGAAGGCCGTTACCAGGTGGAATCCTTCTGCTTCTCCCAAGGAGAGCTGGTAGGCTACGGTAAAGACATTATTGAGGTCAAGAAAGTCGGCCTGGAGCACTGGCTGACTCAAACCTCCCAGAACCAGCCGGTATTCTTCGGCATCCTGGCGGTGGTCATCGCCGTGGCCGCGGGTTTGCTGGTGGGAGTCATCTTCGGTAAAGGAGGGCATCATTAATGGCGGAAGCAAACGGCAAACCCATCGTGGTGGCCATCGACGGCTCGGCTCCGGCCTGGGAAGCCATGGAGACCGCTTTGTATCTGGCCGGCCTGCTCAAGCGGCCGGTGGATGTCCTCAACGTCATTCAACTCCGCAAGGCCGGCTACTTTGCCTTTATCGACCGCCACCTCCAGGAGGAGGCTGAAGCTTACTCCAAAACGCTGTTGGCCGAAGCCGTGAGCCGGGGCCAAAAAGCCGGGGTGGAAGTGCGCACCCATCTCCTGGAAAGCGGGAGAGATATCTCCGCGGCCATTATTACCTATCTGGAAGAGTCCGAGCCCGTTAAATTCCTGGTCTTGGGCAGCCACGGCCACGGCTTCATCGGCCGGCACATCCTGGGCTCCACCACGGAGCGGGTGATCCGGGAGGTGGCCCACCGCAGCCTGCCCGTACCGGTGCTGGTGGTGCCGCCGACGGCCGAACGATAGCATCCCGGGAGCGGCCGCCAACCGCGGCCCTTCTTTTTCCGAGAGTGTTAACATAAGATACATTATGTGTTATAATGCCTCCTGAAATCATCCAGGAGGTGGCCCATGGACCTTTCGTGCAAAAGATGTGGCAGCACCTCGTATATTAAACATGGTTTTGTGCGTG
>Ga0233425_10000251_pt1 | contig 141864 bp, 154 predicted proteins | sample Watercolumn_Towu_2_FD_181712 | JGI IMG/M metagenome (GOLD analysis project Ga0233425, IMG submission 181712) | Freshwater microbial communities from Lake Towuti, South Sulawesi, Indonesia - Watercolumn_Towuti2014_140_MG | ecosystem: Environmental > Aquatic > Freshwater > Lake | place...
GCCGACAACCGGTGTTCGGTGATGACCGGTTGAATTTCAGGCAGTTCCCAGACCTGGCGCCGTTCCACGGGAGGAGCCTGCCTGGCCGCCGCGTGATCCAGAGCACTGCGGCAGTGCGGACACTCTTCCGCCCGATGCTCCACGATCTTATTGACCTTCTCGGGCGGCGCCAACTCTCGATGATTACCCTGGTGTCCTTTTTGACCGCCCGGCTTGCGTCCGCTCTTTTCCTTTCGGTTTCTGGGAGCTTGAGGCGGATCTTGCGAGGGAGGCAGAGAGGAGTTGCCGGAATGGCGATTGAGCCTGGCCTCCAACTCGCTGACCCGCTGCTCCAGTTGGGCAATTCTCTCCAGAGATTGGCGCAGGGCATGCTCCAAAAACAGGATGTAAGCCTGCACCTCGGGCGGGAGCTTTGCCCAAGTCTCTGGACTAATCGGCCTTGTTTCCACAAGACCTTGAATACACCATTATTCACAAAAGAACTAGCCCCTAAGGGCATTTTTTTTCAATTTTTCAAAAAAAATTGCCTCAGCTACAAAGGGGTAGCTGAACGGTTACCAGCTTTTTTGCAGTCGAGGTTACTAGCAAGCCAAGTTCGGTTTTTCTAATTTATTGCCGCGGCCCTTGTCATTTCTTTTTTTTAGCTGAAAGCTGAAAGCTGATCGCTGACAGCTTTTCCCCCAGTGCATCCGGATTTCTCAATCAACTATGATACAATAATACCATGAAATCCTACTTACCCGCGGTGCTGACCCTGGTCCTGGGAGTATTGGTGATGGCCGGTCTGCTCCTCCTTGGGGCCATGAGCCAGAACTGGGTGGCGCCCGTTTGTTTTCTGGCCGTGGCCGTGGTCTATTACGGCTGGTACCGGCTGTTGCTGCATTTGGCCCGCCGCGTCTTGGGGGTGGAGGAGGATGAGGACGATGACCGGCCCTTTTTCCCGGGTTGAATTGGAGCCGTCTCCCCGGTTTTATACCTGGATGGCCAAGGGGGCGGTTTACCACCGCATCTATCGCCTTTTCCTGGCCGACCTGGCCGCGGCCCTTCCCAATGGGGCCCGGCTTTTGGACGTGGGGGCCGGTCCGGGTTTCCTAACGGATTACTTGGCCGCGCTGCGCCCGGATCTTGAGCTTTGCAGCCTGGACCTGGACCACCGGATGCTGCATCAAGGAATGAAAGGGATATCCCATTTTAATCCCTTCCCCACGGCCCGGGTCGCGGCCCGGGCCGAGGCCCTGCCTTTTCCGGGCGCCTGTTTCCATCAGGTAATCGCCACCATGAGTCTCCATCATTGGCGGCGTCCGGATTTGGGAGTGGCGGAAATCATACGGGTTCTTAAGCCCGGGGGCCGGGCCTGGCTCTATGAGATGAACCGGGACGCCTCCGTCCGGGAGCTGCGCAGCTTTGCGGCGCAGGAGAACCTCTTTTTTCCTTTGCTCTTTCTGGTTTTCAGAGTCCTGGCCTGGGGCCACGCCCTGGGGGCCGGGGATTTCACCAACCTCTTTAAGGAGGCCGGGGTCAGCCGCTGGCGGCTGCACCCGGCGCACCAGATCTTCTGGCGGGCGGAGCTGGAGGCCTAAGACCACCGGGAGTACCGACGTAGTCCCCCAGATTACCCCCACTTTAAAGACTCTCATCATCCCTCTTGAACCGGCTGAAATAATTTTTATCTTAAACCTAGCGGGCCGTGAGATTGTCTAAACATTAAAGAGGTGACAATCCCGCAGGCCTGACGCCCAGTACTTTCCCAACCGGGAGTTTCAGACGGGCAGCATGGCGGCAAGGAGGGAAGAAATGAGAATCCGGCAAAAAATCCTGGGCGTGATGGCGTTATTGATGCTGGTGGGGTTATTGGGGCCGGTGGCGTCCGTGAACGCGGGCCGGGAAGAAGAGGCCATGTTTTATGACGAACTGTCCCGCTACGGTATCTGGATCGAATACGGTAAATACGGGCAGGTCTGGTATCCCACCACGGTGACCGGCAGTTGGCGTCCCTATGTGGACGGCCGTTGGGCGCCCACCGAAGATGGGTGGGTTTTCGAGACGGATGAGCCCTGGGGGTGGGCCACCTATCATTACGGCAACTGGATGCCCACCGACGAATACGGTTGGGTGTGGTCGCCGGGGTCCACCTGGTATCCGTCCACCGTGGCCTGGCGCACCAGCGACGACTACATCGGCTGGGCTCCCATCCCGCCGCCCAATTATGAGCCGGCCCCGGCCTATTATCCGACGCAGGGATATTCCCCGGGAGCCCCGGCCCTGGACTTGATCTCTCCGCCTTTTTGGACTTTTTGCCAGGCCCCCAATTTTCTGCCGGGGTTTGGGCTGCCTTACGCGCCTGCTTTTTCGTACTACAACACCGGCTATCTTTATCCCTTTAGCTCCATTCCCTTTATCTTTCCCCGCACCGCTTTGTTGACGGATTTCTTCTTCTTTCCCTTCGCGCCCCGGGCCTTTTTCTTCTTCGGGCCGAGATTTCCTTTTGTGGCCAGGGTTACCAACATCAATATCGTCAACATCAATAAATTTGTGAATAACGTCCGGGTGAACCGCATCCGGAACGTGGTGCCGCCCCGGGCGGTGTTGGAGCGGAACGAGCGTATCCGGGAGGCGGTGCCCCGGGAGGTGCGGGAAGGGCGGCGCGCCGGGATCCGGCAGGCCGCGGACGTGCGCCAGGCCCGGGCCAACGTGGGGCGTCCGGATGCGGTGGCCGCGCCCCGAAGGATTACCACCCGGGGAGAAGGAGTCGAGGTGATTCGCGGGACCAGGCGGGAAGGCGGCAGGGTGGAAGTTCCCAAGGCCCGGGGAGATGGGCGGGGGACTGAGGGCCTCCGGACTCTTCCCGACAGCCGGGGGCGGGGTTCCACCGTGGGTGACAGCAGAAGGGGCATGGGTTTTCCGCCCCAGTCCGTGCGGGAATCCCGGGAGGTGCAGGACCAGTTCAGGCGGCAGCGGCAATCGGAGCGGGGATTCCCCAGGGCGGAGCAGCAGCGCTTCCGCCGGGAGGAACAACAGATCCGCCGGCAGGAGTTATTCCGGCCGCAAACCGGCCGGGGCGGCGGCGGAATGCAGGCTCCCAGATCAGCCCCCCCGCCGCGGATGCAAGCGCCAAGCAGGGGCGGCGGCGGATCTCCCTCCGGCTTTAGAGGGGGCGGCGCGCCGTCCGGCGGCGGTAGGGGCGGTGGCGGAGGCGGCGGCCGCGGCGGTGGTGGCGGCGGACGCGGCCGTTGAGGCCAGCTACGCGGTCAGCTCGTGGTGAGCCAGAGGCTCATGAGCAGCATCGGTGAAAACAAAGGGATTATTTACCGCAGCTGTTCATGAGTTTTTCTCACCCATAAAGCATGAAAAGTTGGGTAGGGCGGGCGTCTCGCCCGCCCGGTAATATGCACAGGCTGGAAAGCCTGTGCCACCATTGGGAACTTTTCAGAGACGCAGAGAGCGCAGAGAAAAGATACGCGAAGCAAAGATTTTTGCAAAAGGCTCGGAAAACGGTAAACGGAAAACGGAAATCGGTATTAAGCTGCCAGGCGGGCACGGAGGCCCGCCCCACGATTCCCCTCACCGATTCCCCCCACCGTTTCCCTATGTTATAGTCCGCCTTACTTCTTAGCCTTCCGACACCTCGAACCCCGCGGTCTTGATCACCCGGGCCAGGTCAGCCGGGGAGATGGGAGCGGCGCTCTGGTAGGTGACCCGGCCGCCGGCCAGGTCCACCTGCACCTCCGAGACCCCCGGCAGGCTTTGCAAAGCCTTGGTCACCGCGCCGGCGCAATGGGCGCAACTCATTCCTTTAACTTTGATTTCCGGCATTTCCGTCTCCGTAAAAAAAATTATCTCCTCATACCAAATTCGCAATCGAGGCAGACAGTTTAACGCCTTTTGACCGCGAATTGAGTATCAGGCTTTAACCGCCCGCTGCAGCACAAAAGACCCCCGGTCCAACCCCAGGGCCTGGGCCATGGGTGAGCACTTGGCCTGGAGGAGGAAAAAGAGCCGGGGGTCCTGAAAATGACTCATGGTCTCGAAATGGCCCATGCCCTTGGCCAGGATGAGGTCCGCCCGCCGGTAGAGGTCCTGAAACGCGGCCCCGGCCTCCGGCAGCACCAGGCCCACGGTGGCCGCGCCGGTATCCGTCACCGGCTCCAGGGCCTCCCCCAGGCCGGAGGCCCGGAGATCGGCCCGGGTCAGATCGTTCTGGATGGGGCTCCCTTTGACCACGTACAGGACCTGCCAGCCCAAGGCCCGCAGATATCTGACCAGGGGCAGGTCAAAGAACTGCTCTCCGGCGTTGTCCGCCAGGTACAGGAGGAGGCCCGGTCCCTTCTCCAGCCGGCGGCGCAAAGGCTTCAAATCGGCCTTAGTCCACCTGACCTGGGAGAGGATTTCCCGGGTAACTTCCTCCTCCTCCCGGAAAAAATCAATGACATTGCCCGCCACCGCCAGCCGCAGGAGGGAATCCAGGTCTTCCCGGTAAGAGGCGGCGACCCGGGCGTGCATGCGGCCCAGGAAGGCTGTTTCCGCATTCTTGCGGTCCGAGAAGGGATCGGGGTTTCCGGTCGCCTCCCGGATGGCCCGGTGAAACAGGTTGGCGATGGCCGCGGGGATGGCCCCCTCCCGGAATTCTCGGCGAATAATGCCCAGGGCCGCTTCCTGGGCCTGCTGCCGCCTTTCCGGACCGCCCCCCGCCAGGTCCACCGTCAGGGTCACCAGGCGCACCAGGCAGTCATAACATTCCGGTTGGATGGTCATGGGACGCATAAAAAGTGAGCTGTGAGCAGTAAGCAGTAAGCAGTAAAAAGATAGCTTGGACTCCACAGTTTGGTCATGGTTTTCGCTAGATATCCAGGTTGATATCCATCATTGTTAATAGGATTTTCTCTTACTGCTCACTGCTCACTGCTTACTGCTCACATTAATTTATTAACCTGCCCAGAAATTACCGTCAAGCCTTGTCAGGAACAGGCGGGGAAGGTATGATGAGGGCATGGGCCGCATCTTTAAGTGGCAGGATCGGGACCCGGAATCCTCTGGGGCGTTCACGGAGAGCCGGCGCCTGCTTGCCGCCGGCGGCATCCTGGCGCTGCCCACCGAGACTTTTTATGCCCTGGCCGTAGACCCGTATCAGCCGGCGGCCTTAAAAAGGCTCTTTACCCTTAAGGGCCGGGCCGAAGAAAAGCCGGTGCTGCTCTTGGTGGCCGATAGGGAGATGGTGCGGCAGGTGGCCCTGGAAGCGCCGGAGATGGCTTTGCGGCTGATGGCCCGCTTCTGGCCCGGGCCCTTGACCCTGATACTGCCGGCCAGAGGCGAGCTGCCGGTCCTGGTGACCGGAGGCACCGGCACCGTCGGGGTCAGACAACCCCGGCAGGACGTGGTCTGCCGCTTGCTGGCCGCGGTGGGTCTGCCCCTCACCGGCACCAGCGCCAACCGCGCCGGCCGGGAGCCTCTCACCCTGGCGGCGGAAGTGGCCCGGGAATTCGGGCCGGAGGTGGACCTGATCCTGGACACCGGTCCCTGTCCCGGGGGGGCGCCGTCCACCATCGTGGATGTCACCGTCACCCCGCCCCGTCTGGTGCGGCCGGGCGCCATAAGCAATGAAGAACTGATGGAGATTGTCCCTGATTTAAAATATCGGGATGCCCTTTCCAACTTGGAACCTTGAACCTGGAACTTTGAACTGTCTTTAATATGGCCAAAGAACCGGTAGTCGTCGCCCTTGATCTGGGGGGCACCAACGCCCGCCTGGCCCTGGTGAACCGGGGCGGGGAGATCCTGGCTCGCTGGGAGTGGGCCACGGCCACCATGCCCGACCAGAACGCGCTGGTGAATACCCTGGCTGCGGACCTGAAAGTCTGTAAGGATAAAGCGGAGGAACTGGGGGCCGAGGTCAAGGGGATGGGCATGGGGGTGCCGGGACGGGTGCTGCCCGAAGAAGGCCGGGTGGTCTTTTCCCCCAATGTCCCGGCGTTGGACAACTGCCCCTTGGTGTCCCGCCTCCAGCCCCAATCCCCCTGGCCCCTTTTTCTGGAAAACGACGCCAACCTCTTTGCCTTAGGGGAATACTGGCTGGGTGCGGGAGTGGACCACCCCCAAATGCTGGGGATCACCCTGGGGACGGGAGTGGGCGGCGGCTTGATCTTAAACGGCCGTCTCTGGTCGGGAACCGCGGGCACTTCCGGAGAGATCGGCCATTTGACGGTGGACCCGGACGGCAGGAAGTGCCACTGCGGCAACCGGGGGTGCCTGGAAACCATGGCTTCGGGTTTTTGGGCCGTGACCTGGGTCAAGGAACAGTTGGCCAAAGGCACCGGGTCCTGGCTGCGGGAACTCTATGAAACGGATCCAGAGGCCATTGGGGGGGAAACCCTGGTGGTGGCGGCCCAGCAACGGGATCCCCTGGCGCTTAAGGCCTTTGAGCGGGCGGGACGCAGCCTGGGACAGGCGATAGCCGGGGTGGTCCACCTCCTGGGGATTTCCCGGGTGGTCATCGGCGGCCGCTTCTCCCGGGCCTGGGAAGTCTTCGAGCTCTTTCTCCAGGAGGAACTCTACCGCCGCCTCACCCTCTTTCCCCGGGAGGCCCTGAGCGTGGTCCCCGCCAAATTGGGGGACGACGCCGGCCTGCTGGGCGCCGCCCGGCTGGCTTGGGATAAATTGGAGAAAATCTGATTTATGCCATCCTAATTCCCTCTGCGTTTTCTCAGCATTCTCTGCGTCTCTGCGGTGAAAAAAGAGAGAATTTACCGCAGAGAGCGCAGAGAAAAGATACGCAGAGTAAAGACTTCTACAAAGGGCTCGGGAAACGGAAAACGGTTATTATTAAGGGTAACCCATCAATTTCCGCAGTTTAACGAATTTAAACCAATCCCGAACGGGCTTTTGCAGGAGTAACACCACCGCCATCGTCTGCAAAGCTAATTGTGTCAGCGTGGCCACCGCGGCCGTGGGATTTTTGGAAAAGGTGATGACGAACGCGGGGAGCGAAAACGGCAGACCTATGAAAAACAGAGTGACATAGAGTAATCTCGCCCAATTGCGGCCGCCCAAAATCATGAATAATAAGAACAGGGTAAATATTACGGTCAAAACTATGGCGAAGATGCCGATAAACCAGAGCTGAGGTTTGAGTTCAGCCCCTCTTAAAGGAAAGGCGATCACGCCCACAACCAGGGAAGCGATCATAAACCGGGTGGCATAGACCACTTCTTTCGGCCTCTCCCGGAATTCCGGCGGCTTATCTACTGATTCCGCGCGTTTTTCCAGAGATTCCTGGGGCTTTTCCAAAGATCCCTGGGGGGATTCCTGAGACTCCGGGGGCTTTTCTTCGTTCATGGACATGCTCCTCCCATCGGCAGGCTATTGGTGTATCGGCCGAATATGGCGAATATATAAAGAAATATTTGAAAAATATAGGGGGAAGGGGGCAAATTTTTAAACCCTGCCCTGTGCCCTTGCCCCGGGAACTGAAGGAGACGGGAATGACCCAGATCCAGGTAGCCCGGCCCACCCTGGGAGAGGAGGAAGCGGCCGCGGCCCGGCGGGCGATCCTCTCCGGTTGGGTGGTCCAGGGGCCGGAGGTGGCGGCCTTTGAGAAAGAATTCGCGGCTTTGGTGGGAGCGCCCCTGGCGGTGGCCTGCTCCAGCGGCACCGCGGCCCTGCACCTGGCCCTGGCGGCTTTGGACCTGGGCCCCGGGGACGAAGTGATCACCGTGTCCCACTCCTTCATCGCCACGGCCAACGCGGTGCGCTACGTGGGCGCGACGCCGGTGTTCGTGGACGTGGAATACTTAACCGGCAATATCGATCCGGACCTGCTGGAGGCGGCAGTCACCCCCCGCACCCGGGCCATCCTGGCGCCGCATCAACTGGGGATTCCCTGCGACCTGGGCCGCATCCTGCCGTTAGCAGGAAAACATAACCTGAAGGTGGTGGAGGACGCGGCCTGCGCCATCGGCTCCGAGATCAGCCCGGCCCCCGGAAAGTGGGAGCCCATCGGCAGGCCCTTTGGCGCCCTGGCCACTTTTTCCTTTCATCCCCGGAAAGTCATCACCACCGGGGACGGCGGCATGATTACGGGCCGGGACCCGGAGGTCATGGCCCGCATGGCCCGGCTGCGCACCCATTCCATGTCCCTGTCCACCGCGGAGCGGGAGCGGGCCGGGGGCATCGTCTTCGAGAAGTACCCGGAGGTGGGTTTTAACTACCGGTTGAGCGATATCCAGGCCGCGGTGGGCCGGGAGCAGTTGAAACGCCTGCCCGGCCTCATCACCGAGAGGCGGCGGCTGGCGGACCGCTACCGGCAGGCCCTTGCCGGCCGTCCCCTCCTGGACCTGCCCCGGGAGCCTTCTTATGCCCGGAGCAACTGGCAATCCTTCTGGGTCATTCTGAAAGAAGAGTGCCCCCGGGGCCAGAAGGAAGTGATGCAGGCCATGCTGGAGCGGGGCATCCGCACGGTCCGGGGGGTGATGTGCGCCCACCGGGAGGAGGCTTACCGGGAAGTGCCCCTGCGGTTCCCCCTGCCGGTGAGCGAGCGCCTCCAGGACCGCAGCGTCATTATCCCCCTGTACCCCGGCATGACCGAGGGAGAGCAGGATCGGGTCATCTCCGCTTTGGGGGAGGTGCTGGAAAGATAAAAAAGACACCACCAAGACACGAAGAACACAAAGAAACACAAAGAAAAGATATTAGCCCTGGCGGTAAACCGTCAGGGCTAAATTTATTCTTGGTGAACCTTTGTGCCTTCGTGTCTTGGTGGTGAAATTTTTCTTTTTCTCCCCACAAGTTTCCAGGAGCGGGTTGATCTACCCTTTCTTGCTTTTTACCCTATAGATCATTAAAATATAAACATGAGGTGGTTAAGATAATCGGCAGGATGCCGGTCTTAAAGTTTATGGAGAAGCAGCGCACGAGAAGTGACATGATGAGGGCTACTGTAGGTCGACTCCTGGCGGCTCTGGCCTTGGTGGCCCTTTTTTCTTGCCCCGGGGGGGCGGCCATCAAGCGTTTTACGGATGATAAAGGCACGGTGCACATTACTAATGATGGGTCCGACGGCAAGCCGAGTACGCCGCCGACGTCCGGGGCTTTTCCCGGAAAGCCGGGAAGGGTGAGGCCCCCGGATCTTCCCGGCGCCTCAACGCCGGCTCCGCCCCCACCCCCGCCGCCGGCCGCCGCCCCCGCACAACCGGAGCCGCTTGATGACGGCGGGCCCGAAGAGAATATCCCGGAGCCAGAAGAGCCGGAGGAGCCGGAAGATCCGGCGGCCATGCCCCGGCGCCGTTGAAGTAAAAAGGCAAAAGTAAAAAGGCAAAAGTAAATACCGATGACTGCATCATTGGCACAATAATCGTAAATGCAAAAATTGATCGCCATTGCCGATAGTTTTTGCCTTTTTACTTTTTCCTTTTGCCTTAACTTGGAAGCTTTGCAAAACAGGAATAACTTATGAATAACCGGACCGTCAGCCTGAAAGACTGGGGGGCCATCGAGCCTTTTGCCGGTCTGTCCGTGCGGTTTCTTAAGGATAACCGGTGCCTGCCCTTGAAAAGGGAAGACGGCCGGGTGCTGCTGGCCATGGCCGACCCCGAGGACCTGGACGCCAACCGGGCCATGGAAGTGGCCCTGGGCGCCGAGATCTCTCCGGTTCCGGCCGCGGAAGAAGAGATCCTCGAAGTCATTGAGGCGGTGTACCAGCCCGGCAGCCGCATGGCCCGCCTGGTGGGGGACCTGGACACTGAGGAGCTGGAGGTGGCCTCGGAAGAGACCGCGGAGATCGGGCACCTCCGGGATATGGCCCGGGAAGCCCCCATTATCCAGCTGGTGAACCTCCTGGTGCTCCGGGCCATCCAGATGGGGGCCAGCGATATCCATCTGGAGCCTTTTGAAGACTCCTTCCGGGTGCGCTACCGCAAAGACGGTCTCTTATACGAGGCCGAGTCGCCCCCCAAGGCGCTGCAGGCCGCGGTCATCTCCCGCCTGAAGATCATGTCCCGGCTGGACATCGCCGAGCGCCGGCTGCCCCAGGACGGGCGCTTCCGCCTGAAGGTCAAGGGCCATGATATCGACTTCCGGGTCTCCACCATCCCCACCCTGCTGGGGGAGTCCATGGTGATCCGCATCTTGGACCGGGAGAAGGTCATTCTGGACCTGCACCGCCTGGGTTTTCCCGCCCGGGAGCTCAAACAGTTCGACGATTTGATCCACAAACCCTACGGCATGATTCTGGTCACCGGCCCCACCGGCAGCGGCAAGACCACCACCCTGTACGGGGCCCTGGAGCGCATCAATTCCCCGGACAAGAAGATCATCACCATCGAAGACCCGGTGGAATACCGTCTTTCCGGGGTGACCCAGATGCAGGTCAAGCCTTCCATCAACCTCACCTTTGCCCGGGGCCTCAGGCACATCGTCCGCCAAGACCCGGACGTGGTGCTGGTGGGGGAAATCCGGGACCGGGAGACCGCGGAGATCGCGGTGCACGCGGCTTTGACCGGCCACCTGGTCTTCAGCACCCTGCACACCAACGACGCGGCCGGAGCCATCACCCGGTTGCTGGAAATGGACATCGAGGACTTCCTGCTGGCCTCCGCCATCATCGGCATCCTGGCCCAGCGCCTGGTGCGCATCATCTGCCCGGAATGCAAGACGGCCCTGTCGCCGGAGATGGTCGCGGATCTCCGGAAGGAGATGCCCGGCAACCTGCCGGACCGCCTCTTCATGGGCAAGGGCTGCCCGGCCTGCGCCCAGACCGGTTATCAGGGGCGCACCGGCATCTATGAGCTGTTATTGGTGGATGAGTCCATCCGCCAGTTGATCTTGAGACGGGCCGATGCCGCGGCCCTGCGCCAGATGGCCATCGCCAACGGCATGCAGACCCTGGCAGGGGACGGCTGGGCCAAGGTGGCCCAGGGCATGAGCACCAGCCAGGAAGTGCTGCGGGTGACCCAGGAGTAACAGTGGTCAGTGGTCAGTAGGGAATGGCCGCTGCGTTTTCTCTGCGTCCTCTGCGTCTCTGCTTCAAAAGTTAATTGGTGGGGCGGCCGTCCCTGGCCGCCCGTCGTCAGGGCGGGCACGGAGGCCCGCCTCACCAAACTTTTTATGTTTTATGGGTGGGTCATAGGCCCATGAAGAACTGCGGTGAAAAACAGGTGGAATTTACTGCAGAGACGCAGAGAGCGCAGGGAAAATAGTTCTGCAAAAGGCTCAAATACCGAAAACGGTTGTTAAGGATATGCCTCTTTATCATTACCGGGCCAGCGACCCGAGGGGGAATATCATCCAGGGCACTCTGGAGGCCAGGGAGGAGCGCCAGGTAGTGCTGCACCTGCAGCAGGGGGGCTTGATTCCCCTGCGCATCGGCACCGAGGAGGCCAAGCCGGGAGGATGGCAGCTCAGCCTGGGCCGGGTCCGGGTCCGGAGAGTGTCGCCGGGGGAGGTGGTCCATTTCACCAACGAGCTGGCCGCGTTACTCAAAGCCGGCCTGCCCCTGGAGCGCAGCCTCCAGGCCCTGCTGGAGGTGACCGGCGGCAAGGGGATGAAGGCGGTGATCGGCCAGATGCTCCGGGACCTCCAGGCCGGCAAGAGCCTCTCCGAAGCCTTGAGCCGCCACCGGGCCTTTTCGCCTCTGTACGTCAGCCTGGTGCAGGCCGGGGAGACCGGCGGCTTTCTGGAAGTGGCCCTGGCCCGGTTGGGCGAATACCTGAAGACGGTGAGCGAGTTCCGCAGCTATCTCACCACCGCCCTCATCTACCCCATGATCCTGGCCTCTGTGGGCAGCCTCTCCGTGGTCTTCATGCTGGTCTATGTGGTTCCCAGGTTTGAGTCCTTTTTCAAGGAGATGGGCCAGACGCTTTTCTGGAGCACCAGTTTGCTCCTGTCCTTCAGCAACGCTTTCCGGGAATACTGGTGGGTGGGGGGGATCCTGGCCGGGGTGGCCGCCTTAATCCTGATCCGCCTGCTGCGCACGCCCAAAGGGCAAATGACGGTGGACCGGGCCAAACTGCGGGCGCCCCTGGTGGGGGATTTGACCAAGCGGATCTCTGCGGCCTTCTTTGCCAAGACCCTGGGAACCCTGCTGAATAACGGCGTGCCCCTGGTGGCCGCATTAAGGGTGGTGACCACCTCGGTGCCCAACCGCTACATGGCCCAGGCCCTGGAGGGCGTGCAGGCCGAAGTGGAAAAGGGGCAACCCCTGTCGGCGATGCTCAAAAAGGTGGGGCTGCTGCCGGAGCTGTTTTTGCAGATGGTGGCCATCGGCGAAGAGACCGGCCACCTGGGAGAGATGCTCCTGGCCGCGGCCGACTCCCTGGAAGGGGACGCCCGCAGCGCGGTGCGGCGGCTGATGGCCCTGATGGAGCCCGTCCTGATCCTGGTCATGTCCCTGGTGGTGGCCTTTATTATCGTCTCCTTGCTGATGCCGATTTTGAACCTGTACGAGATTTCTTTCTGACCGGGAGGATAACCGCCTTGAGCAAAAAAGAGAGGAAAGACAGACGCTCCGCCGGTTTTACCTTGATCGAGCTGATGATCGTCATTGCCATCCTGGGCATGATGGCTTACATGGTGGCGCCCCGGTTGATGGGGGTCATGGGGAAGGCCAAACCCAAGATCACCCAGGCCGATATCAAGAATCTGGAAACCGCCATCGACCTGTATTATCTCGATGTGGGCCGCTATCCCAGCGAGGAGGAGGGGCTCAAAGCCCTGTACCAGCGTCCGGACAACCTCCCCAGTTGGGCCGGACCCTATATTAAACAGGCCCCCAAGGACCCCTGGGGCCGGGAATACGTCTATAAATTTCCCGGCGAGCGCGGCCCCTATGACCTTTATTCATACGGGGCCGACGGCCAACCCGGCGGCGAAGGGGAGAACGCCGACATTACCAATTGAGGACGTCGAGCCACAGGACCCGGAACTTGGAACCCGGAACCCGGAACTTTGCCAAACAGGGGGAACAGGGCTTCACCTTATTGGAACTGGTGATGGTCATGGCCCTCCTGGTGCTGATGATGGGCCTGGTGGCGCCCACCATGTACGGCACCTGGCATCGGGAGCGGGAGAAATCCAGCCTGCGGCAGTTGATGACCACCCTCAGGTCCGCCCGCAGCCTGGCGGCCAGCAGACATGAACGGGTGCGGGTCTTCCTGGACCTGAGCGCCGGGCGCTACCGCCTGGAGGGGACGTCCAAGACCGGGGAGTTATCCCGGAGTATGCGGGTGGGGGAGGCCCACCTGGTCTGGCAGGATCTGGAAGGCCGCCAGGGCTATATCGCCTTTTACGGGGACGGCAGCTCCAGCGGCGGCTACCTGGTGGTGACCGACAAGGGCGGAGTCAGCCAGGTCATTGACGTGGAAATCATCACCGGCAAAGTCAGCCTTAAGCCGGCAAAGTCATGAGTCAGCAAAAGTCCGGGGCCGGGACAAAGAGAGCCGAGGGGTTCAGCCTCCTGGAGGTGCTGGTGGCCACCGCCCTGATGGGCCTGGTGCTCTTCGCCATCATCGAGGTGTTGGCCTCCGCCCTGCGGGCCCAAGAGGCCTCCCGGACCAATACCCAGGCGGTGCTGGCCGCGCAGAAGATCCTCGAGGAGTTTGGGGACAAGGATCTGGCCCGGGGAAATTTTAGCGGCAAGGATGGAAAATTTGCCTACCAGGTGAGCCTGGAGCCGCAGTTCCAGGCCCCCTACGGCCCCCAGGATAAACAACTGGTTTGCAGCTTGCTCAGGGTGACCCTCTCCTGGGAGGAACGGGGGAAGGTCAAGTCGGTGGAATTTCAGACCTTAAGGACGACGGTGCAGAAGAAGTCGTAGAAGATAGTTCCGAGTTCCAGGTTCCAGGTTCCAAGTTGATAAATCCGCGAGCAGGCACTGTTTTTCCTTGGAACCTGGAACCTGAGACCTCTGCAAAAGTCACTCTTTTGTCATTCTGAACGAAGCGAAGCGAAGTGAAGAATCTGGCTTGAGGCGATTATGATTTCCAATCTGCTTGCAATCATCTGCACCTATGGGAAAGCTTGCCGCCAAGAACGAGATTCTTCGGTCGCTCCGCTCCCTCAGAATGACAGGTGGGGGTTCTTGCGCAGAGGTCTTAACCTGGAACTTCTCGGACCAGGGAACTAAACATGAAAGCAACGGATAACAGGACCAGCGCGGGCTTTACCCTATTAGAGCTAATGCTGGCCCTGTCCCTGGTCACCCTGCTGAGCCTGGTGGCCTTTTCCTCCTTGAACCTGAGTCTGAAGGCGGTGCGCCGGGGGCAGGACGCCGCGGCCAATCTCCAGGAACTGCGGGTGGGCCAGAGCTTCCTGGAAAGGAGCTTGAGTTCCGCGGCCTTGGGGATCAAGGAGATCAAAGAGGCCAATAAGTACTTTTTCGGCGAACCCCAGCAGATCAGATTCTTTACCTTTCTGCCCCTGGAAGCCCACAGCCCGGGTGGCATCTACCATTGGCGGGTCCTGGTGGGGCGGGATGAGGCCGGTCAGGGGGTGTTGGCCGTAGAACAGACCCGCAACCTCAACTGGATCCGGGACCGGGAAGGGGTGGAGACCCGGCAGATTTTGTTGAAGAACGTGGCTTCCGTCCGCTTCCTTTACGGCGCCACCGACGGCAAGGAATACGACCATTGGGATGCTACTAAAAACGGCGGCCTGCCCCAGTGGGTGAAGATCCAACTGGCCTTCGGGGGGCAGAATCCCCAGGAGTGGTTAATACCCATCCATGTATCGGATACGACCGGCACCGGTCCCCAGCAACAGCAACAGATGCCCGGCAGAAGGGGATAATCCTCCAAGCCCGGCGCTCCCGGCAGGAGAAGAAGGAGTGGTCCTGCTGCTGGTGCTCTGGGTGCTGGCGCTGCTCAGCGTGGTGATTCTGAGTTGGGCCGAGGAATGGCGCACGGAAATCAGGCTGGCGGCCAATTTCCGGGAAGCCCGGCAGTGCCACAGCCTGGCCGAGGCCGGGATTTATTACGCCCTGGCCAAACTGTCGGAGGCCAAGTTCAGCGAGATGCGGGTCGAGGAATCCCAGATGCAGCTCCAGCCGCGGCCCCAGCCCTGGATCGGGGACCAGAGGCGCCACCTGGTGGAACTCCCCGGCGGCCGGGTGGAGGTGCGGGTGGCGGACGAAGCCGGGAAGATCAATCTGAACCGGGCCGATGATAAAATCCTGGCCAACCTGTTTATGGCCCTGGGGATTCCCCAGGGGAAATGGCGGGTCATGGTGGATTCCATCGAGGATTGGCGGCAAGCCGGTCTTCAGCCCCGCCCCTACGGCGCCAAGAGCGATTATTACCTGGGGTTGGAGCCCCCTTATCCGTCAAAAAACGCCCTGTTCGACACGGTGGAGGAACTGGCCTGGGTCCGGGGCTTTGCCGGGACCGGCCTGCCGGTGCGCCTGGCCTCGTTTCTCACGGTTCTGGGAGCGGCCCAGGTAAACATGAACGCCGCCCCCCTGGAGGTGATGCTGGGCCTGGGTATACCAGGGGACCTGGCCCGGGTCTTGATCCAGGAGCGGGAGGCGGCCCCTTTGCGGGCCCAGGCGGTGATGCCCCGGTTAACCGGAGACCCCCGCCTGCTGCCGGTAATCCAAAACCTTTCCTTCCGGAGTTCGCCTTTTTTTACCATCTTGGCCACGGGCATGATAAATAATAGAGAGGGGGCCAAACATACCATCAAGGCGGTGGTGCGGCTCAATCAGAGGGGAAACCCGCCCTGGCAGTTTGTTTATTGGGCGGATGATTATCCCGGTTGAAGAACGGGTATGAACTTAAAACGCGTTAATTTGTGGGAGACCATCTCCTCCACCCTGTTGACGGAAGGAGGCAGCCTGGGGGTGTACCTGGAACCCGGCGGGCTGACCCTGGTCCAGGTGCGGAAAGGTTTCGCGGGTATGCAGGTGGCGCATCGGGAACGCCTGCCCCGGGAAACTAAGAATCTTGACGCCCTGGAAGCCCGCCTGCAGGAGATTGTTTCTTCCTGGGGCCTGGCCAACAGCCCGGTGAACCTGGCGGTGAGCCGGGACCTGGGCTTTTTCCGGGAGGCGGAGCTGCCGCTGGCGGCTGCGGAAAACCTGGCCCAGGTGGTGGGTTATGAGCTGGACCGCTTCTTGCCGATTCCGGCGGAGCGCTTATATTATGGTTTCCAGGTTATTAAAGAAACGGAGACCGGCATCAATTTGATGTTGCTGGCTCTGCTCCGGGAACCGGTGGAGGAATGCCTGGAACTCCTCACCCGGGTGGGTTTAAGGCCCAACTCCGTGGAGCCGGGACCCGCGGCCGCAGCCAATGCCTTCAGCCTCTTGGGGGGAAAACTACCGGCTTCCTGGCTGCTCCTCCGGGAGGAGCAGGGCGGCATGGAAGTGACCCAGGTCCGGGGCCGGACCTTAAGCTTCTCCAAACTCTTGCGGCCCAAGCCGGGGCAGCGCGCCGGCGAGTCTTTAGCCGCGGAACTCCGGGGCCTTAATGAGGCCGGCAGCCCGCCCCAGGCGTTGGGTCTTTACGGGCCCATGGCAGCCGCGCCGGAGATCACCGCCATGGCCCGGCAGGAGAATCTGGCGGTGGTCAGCCCGGCTGGTTTCACCTTGCAAGGCCTGCCGCGGGAAAAAGACCTGGAGGCCGCGGCCCTGCCCGCGGTGGGAGCCGCGCTCCGGGGCCTGGGAAAAGTGCCGGTGGGCATCAATCTGCTGCCGCCGGAGGAGCGGGCCGCGGCCGGGTCCACCGGCTTTTCCCTGAACAAGTGGCTGCTGCTGGTCCTGATATCTTTGGCGTTTCTCTGGGTGGGGAGTCTGGTGGTGCACAAGCGGGTCCAGCTCTACCAGGTGGATCAGGAATTGGCCAAAGTCACCCCCGACGTCCGCCAGGTGGAGAAGCAATTGGAGGAGGCCCGGGCCTTGGCCAAACAGATGCAGAACCTCCGCCGCCTGGAGCAAACGCCCAATAAGCTCAAGGTCCTGAAGGACCTGACCCAATTGATTCCGGAACATACCTGGCTTTTTAACTTAAGAGTGAGTCAGCAAAACCTGGAGATGGGAGGCATGTCCAGGTCCGCCGCGGATTTAATTCCTTTGCTGGAGAAATCCGGGTGGCTCACCAAAACGGAATTCGCCTCCCCCATCGTGACCGATGCCAATAAGCTCGAGCATTTTAAAATTAAGGCAGAAATTAAAGGACTGGAACTGGCTCCCTGAGGGGCTGACCCCTCAGCAGCAGCGTCTCGTCTGGTTGGGAGCAGGGTTATTACTGCTCCTGATCTTCTACTTTGTCGTGGTCTACCCCCTGGTGGCCTTGCAGAGCAGTTGGGACCAGGACCTGGAGCGCAAGCGCCAACTCCTGGTGCGCTACCAGGCCCTGCGGGACAGCAAAGGCAAGGTGGCCCAGGCCCTCCAGGCCCTAAAGACCACGGTGGGACAGATGGAGGGGCAATTCCTGGCCGGGGATAATCCCGGTGTGGCCTCCGCGGACCTCCAGGAAATCTTGAAAAACATCACTAACGCCCATGGGGTGCAAATGACCAGCACCAAGGTGCTGCAAGCACGGGACGCCGGTCCTTACCAGGAAGTGCCGGTGCAGGTGCAACTGTCGGGAAACGTGGCCCAGTTGCTCACCGTTCTTTATCACCTGGAACACCACAAGAAGTTGTTGTTCATCCCGGAAATGGAGATTAACGCTCCCCGCTGGATGGCCACTCAAAGGGATCAAACCCAGACGCTCCAGGTGAATCTGGTGGTGACGGGCCTGATCAAGAAAAAGGGAGCCAGCGCTTGATTTGGCGTCGCAGTTTCTATTGGCAACTGTCGTTGCTGGCGGGTATCGGCCTGCTCCTGATGGGAATCTTCCAGGTGTGGTTCGGCAACGATCTGGCCCCCGGAGCCTCCCCGTCCCGGAAAGGGCCGGAAGTGCCCAAGGTCACCCCCTTAAGGGATGCCCAGCCTTTGAAAGCCTATTCCGTGGTCTCCTCGAAAAATCTTTTCAGCCAGGACCGGACCGGTCCGGATCCCACCGTTCAGGCCGCCAAGACCCAGGGCAGCCTGGAAGGCCGGACGCTTCTGGGCACCATTATCATCGGCGAAGACAGGGCGGCCCTGATCAGCGAAAAAGCCGGCCGGGGCAAGCAGGCCTCGCCCAGTGTGCAGGTGGTGCGCCAGGGGGAGGAATGGGAAGGCTATAAAGTGGTGGAGATTTCCAATGAGGCGGTAGTTTTCCTTGGCAAAGAAGGCAAGAAAACCTTAAACTTCCCTGAATAGAGGCCTTGGTGTCGATGATCAAACGTGCGATCAAAGGATGGATTGGCCGGCCGGGCGGCAAGGGCGGCCTGACGCGTCTGCTCGTTTTTCTTCTGAGCGTGGGCCTGTCAGGTTGTGCGGCTCCCACCACGGTTTCCACCCCCACTCCGCCTCCTGCTCCCCCCCAGGTGCCGGTGCGGGTTAGCAAACCTCCCGCGCCGAAACCGGAGACCAAGGAGTCTCTTCGGGAAAAGGCGGAGAAGGCCCGCAGGGAGGCCGGGCTGGATGATTTCGGCACCGACCAATACGCCGCGGCCATAAAAAAAGTCTCCACCATCAAGCGGAAACCCAAGGAAGGGGAAAAGGTCTACCCCCTGGACCTCAACCTGAAAAATGCGGATCTGGTGGAGGCCGTCCGGGTGTTGGGGGATACCCTGGGCATCAATTACACCATCGATCCCCGGGTCAAGGGCACCGCCAACGTGCGGGCCACAGGGAAACTGACGGAGACCGAAATCCTGGGGATCATGGAGACCATTCTCCTGGTCAACAACGCCACCATGGTCAAGGCGGGCAATCAATACCAGATCGTGCCTCTGGAAAAATCCGCCCAACAATCCATGCCGGTGGTGCGCCGGGATGAAACCCCCGTGGGCATGACCGCGCAGGTGGTTTTTCCGGAGCAGACCATCGCCAAAGACCTGGTGGCGGTGCTGAAACCCTTGTTGTCCCCGGGCGGCAACATCAACGAAGGGGCTCACAATTCCCTGATCATCGTCGACCACCCGGCCAACCTGGAAAAGCTGCTGCAATTGATCCATATGATCGACACCAAATCCCTGGCCCAAACCATGGTGCGGGTGATGAAGGTGGAAAATACCGACCCCAACGAAATTATCAGCGAACTGGAAGTGATCTTTTCGGCTTACGGCGCCCTGGCCCAAAAAGGGAAATTCGGGGTCAGCTTCCTGCCGGTGCAACGCATCAATTCAGTGATGATCCTGGCCAACTCCGGGCCGTTGATGGAGCGGGCCCGTTATTGGGTCAAGCAATTGGATCAGCGCACCGATATGCTGGCCAACATCCATGTCTACCACGTGGAGAATTATAAGGCCAAGAATCTGGCCGATCTTTTGACCCAGGCCTACGGCGGCCAGGCCACGGCCCCCACTGTCAAGGAGAAAAAACCGGAAACCGGGGCCCGGGGCATGGGGACATCCCCCTTCGGCGGCCCCGGAGGCATGGGCGGCGGGGGTGAAGGCGGTATGGGCGGCTTGGGCACTCAGCGGACCACGGGCACGGGTTTGGGCGCCGGCAGAACGGGGACGAGCGGGACCGGAGGCTTGGGATCGCAACCCGGTTTAGGCCTGGGCAAGGAGACCGCGGGCGAACCCTTGAAGGAACGGGCCGTGCCCACGACCCCGGGGGGGCAACCCGGCCAGGCTCCCAAAGAAGGGGTGCGCATCATCCCCGACGAAGAGAACAACCTCCTGGTGATCGTGGCCCCGCCCCACGAATGGCGCATCATCTCCCGGCTGCTGAAAAGCCTGGACATCATGCCCCGGCAGGTGTTGAACGAGGTGCTGGTGGCCGAGGTCCGCCTCACGGATGATCTGGCGTACGGCATCGAGTTTCTTTTGGGAGGCACCGCCGCGCCCGCGGGCACCTCCACCGGCACCACCGGCGGCACCACCGCCACTCCCAGCGCCACCGCACCCGCGACCTTTACCGGGGTGAGCATCTCCGGCCCGGCCTCGGCCGCGTTCACCGCGGCCAGCGGTTTCACCTTCGTGGCCACCGACACTCTGAATAAGGTGAGGACCCTCATCAATCTCCTGGCTTCCCAGGGCAAGGTGAACATCCTGGCCTCCCCCCACATCATGGCCGCCAACAACCAGGAGGCCACCATCATGATCGGCGAGGAAGTGCCCATCCTCACCTCCCAGTCGATACCCCTGGTGAGCCAGACCACCTCCTTCCAGACCTCCACGGTGCAGTATCGCAACACCGGCATCATCCTCTCGGTGAAGCCCCAGATCAATGCCAACGGCATGGTGACCCTGGAGATCGCCCAGGAGGTGAGCGACGCCAAGGGGACCAGCACCGGGGTGAGCGGCACTCCCACCTTCACGGTGCGCCAGGCCAAGACTTCTTTGATCACCGGGGACAACCAGACCGTGGTCTTGGGAGGACTCATCCGGGAGGATAAAACCATCACCCAGGCCGGAATCCCCGGCCTGAGGAAGATGCCGGTCTTGGGGCCCTTGTTCGGGTCTGACAGGGTCAGTAAGGCAAAAACCGAACTCCTGGTCTTGATTACTCCGCATATTGTCACTAACTTGCAGGAAGGGGCCAAGATCACTCACGACATGAAGGAAAAGGTGGGGCTGGAGGAGCCGCCGCCTTTACGCCGGGAAACTCCGAAACCGGCGGAGCCGTTCCATAGCCCTTATTAAAATTTGATTTAAGAAGCCGGGTATGGTATCCGAAATAAATGATTGATGACCCATGCCTGGGAAAAGCAAGGAGGGACCGCGATGACCCGGCCGATATTAGCGGTAATCTTGAGCATCATGCTGGTGGGAATCTGGGGGAGCTTTGCCGCCGCCAAGGAGCCCTACAGCATAAGCAAGGCCTATAGCCTGGAAAAGGCCGAAAGGGGCTGGGGGGTCCCCGACCACAGCAAACCCAATTCAGTGAGAATAGCAGCCGACCTCTTAGTGGGGCGGCCCCTGGGGTTGATCGCCACCACTGCCGCGGCCGGGGTGTTTGTCGTTTCCCTGCCCTTTAATCTCCCTTCCCGCAGTGTGCAGAACGCGGCTTATGGGTTGAAACAGGTGGGCGGCTGGACCTTCAAACGCAAGCTGGGCGAATATGACCCCAGATTCGTGGAGCATGGCGTCTTCAGCCGGTAAAGACGGTTTTTAGTTTTCAGTTTTTAGTAAAAAGTAATCAATAAAAAAGGCGGGCCTCCGGGCCCGCTTTGTTTTTTCACGTGATGACACCTTGCCTTGGGTCAACTTTTACATTCTGGCAGCTAAGGCAATAATCTAATTTTTTTGCGACCTTGCGCCTTTGCGTGAAATAAAGCTGTACTCGGCCCCTACTTTTCTTCTGCTTCCAAGCGGGGGAACAGGGCCGGGCCTTTTTTCAGAGGCCCGCCGGGGAGGAGCCGACCCCAATGCAGCACTTGGGGCAGGGGCAGATCCCAGAGGCTCAGGCCCAGGCCCAGTTGTTCGCTCATTTTTAAGGCGCTGCCGGGCATCACCGGCCGCAGCAAGGCGGCCAGCCAGCGCAGGCCCTCCAGGAGATGGTACAGCACCGTATCCAGGCGTTGGGCTTTCCCCGGGTCCTTGGCCAGTTCCCAGGGAGCCGTGGCCACGATGTAGCGGTTCAGGTGGCTGATGAATTCCCAGACCCGGGCCAGGGCCTTGGGGAACTCCAGTTCCGGGAACAGCCGGAGAAAGTCCGCGGCCATGGCCTGGGCGTCCGCGGCCACTTCCCTGTCCGCGGCCTCAGGCACTCCGGGGGCGGGTACCACGCCTTTGCGGTATTTAAAGTCCATGCCCAGGCTGCGGGCGAAGAGGTTGCCCAAATCATTGGCCAGGTCGGCATTGATGCGGGTCCTTAAGGCCTCTTCGCTGAAATGGGCGTCCAGGCCGTAGACCATCTCCCTTAAGAAAAAATAGCGGATCTGGTCGATGCCGTAATGCTCCGCCAGATAGCCCGGCTCCACCACGTTTCCCAGGCTCTTGGACATCTTCCCCTGGGGCATCTGCCAGTAGCCGTGGACGTTGAGGTGCCGGAAAGGCTCCACCCCCGCAGCCTTGAGCATGGTGGGCCAATAGATGCCGTGGGGTTTGAGGATGTCCTTGGCGATGAAATGCTGGACTCCCGGCCAGAAGCGGGCGTAAAGCCCGCCTGCCGGGTACTCCAGGCCGGTGAGATAGTTCAGCAGCGCATCGAACCAGACGTAGGTGACGTAACGTTCGTCAAAGGGCAAAGGGATGCCCCATTCCAGGCGGCTCCGGGGCCGGGAGATGCAGAGGTCCTCGAGAGGTTCTTTCAAGAAGGCCAGGGCCTCGTTGCAGTAGCGCTCCGGCCGGATCCACCGGGGATGGGTTTCGATATAGTCGATCAGCCACTCCTGGTAGCGGCTCATGCGGAAGAAATAGTTTTCTTCCTTGATGAAGGTGGGAGCCACCTGGTGATCCGGGCATTTGCCGTCAATGAGGTCCCGCTCCAGGTAGAAGGTCTCGCAGCCGTAACAGTAAAGCCCGCCGTATTCCCCGAAGTAGATGTCGCCGGAGTCGTGGACCTTTTGCAGGACCTGCTGCACCACCCTGACGTGCTCCGGGGAGGTGGTGCGCACGTAATGATCGTAGCTGATCTCCAGATCATCCCAGGTCCGGCGGAATTGGGCGCTGATGCGGTCCACGAATTCCTTGACGGGCAGGCCCGCTTTCTCCGCGGCCTCCATCACCTTTTCCCCGTGTTCGTCCGTGCCGGTCTGGAAGCGGGTCTCCACCCCAAGGAGGCGATGGAACCGGGCCAGGGCGTCGACCACCACCGTGGTGTAGGCATGGCCCAGGTGGGGCTCGGCGTTCACATAATAGATTGGTGTGGTTATGTAGTAGCTCATAGCTTTCAATGGTCGGTTTGGTTTAAGTAATAAGTAATAAGTGATAAGTAATCAGTTTTTTTATCACTTATCACTTATCACTTATCACTTATCACTTATTACTTAACTTATCACTTATTACTTATTACTTATTACTTGCCCCTTGCCCTTCCAACGTCTTCAACTGCTCCAAGGCCTGCTGCAGAAAGACGGCATCCGCCCCGGGGTCCCCGGTTTGCAGGAAGCGGCGGTAGGCGGCGATAGCCTCCGGTTTCTTCCCCAGTTGCTCCAGGGCCTTGGCCTTGCTGAAGTTGGCCCGGGCAAAGTTGGGGTTGAGTTCCAGGACTTTGTCGAAGTCCGCCAGGGCCTGCACCGGTTTTTTCAGGTCCAGGAAGGCCAGCCCCCGGTTGTGATAGGCCTCCGGGGCCAGGGGGTTGATTTTCAAGGCCTGGTCATAATCCGCCAAAGCCAAATCCGATTTGCCCTGGTCCAGGTAGGCGTTGCCCCGGTTATAGAAGATCTGCCAATCCTTGGGTGCAAACTTCAGGGCCTGGGTGTAATCGGCCGCGGCCTTGTCGTAGAGGCCCGAGCGGCTGTAGGCCAAGGCCCGGTTATAGTACGCCTCGGAGGCTTGGGGGTCCAGCTTCACGGCCCGGTCGAAATCCTCCACCGCCTCCACGTACTGCTCCACCTTCATGCGGGCGATGCCCCGGTTGATATAGCCTTCAGGCAGGTCGGGGTCCAGTTTCAGGACTTCGTTGAACTTTTCCAGGGCCAGTTGGGTATTCCCCTGGGCCAGCGCGGCCGCGCCCTGGGAGAGAAGTTCCTGGGCCGGGTGTTCCGGGGCCTTGGCGGCCTGGGCGGTAAGTGCCTGAAGAATCAGGGCCAGGGCCAACAATAGGGATAAGAGAAAGGTCGAAGATTTTGAGCGCATGATTTATCTTTAATCCTTAAAGAATTTTAGCAGCTTAAATCGCAGGAAAATATCTTTGCACAATTTCTTTAACTTCCTGGAGCCAGGTTTTCCTTTCCTCCAGGGTGCTGGTTACCACCACGGCAAAGTTTTTCCGGAAGAAGCGGTTCACCCCGCAGAGACCGAAGATACAGTTTTTCCAAATAGTTTCCAGGGGATCCCCAAAAACCGCAGCCTCCCTCTGGGGAGGGGTGTTGGAAGTATTAAATACCAACGCGGCTTTGGCTGTCAATAAGCCGATGGGCACCCCTTCACCTTTATCGCCTTCCAGGAAGTTATAAGCCACTCCCGGCCGGAAAATCCGGTCCACCCAGCCCTTCAGAACCGCGGGGGGCTGGCCCCACCAGTTGGGATGGATGATTATCAAACCCTGGGCCTGGGAGACCTCGCGGCAGTGTTGTTGAATGGGGGCCGGCAAGGCCGCGGCGGCGGGAATCTCCCCGCCCGGCAGCAAGGGATCAAATCTTTCGGCGTAAAGGTCATGAAAAACGACCTCATACCCGTTAAGTTCCAGGGTTTGGATAACGGTTTCGGCAATGGCGTGATTGAAACTTCCCTGTTGGGGATGGGCCAGGATGACGCAGATTGCCAAGTATAACTCTCTATTCTACGATTCGTTTAACTTCCGGGACTCTTCCACAAAATCTTCATGGCTGCCTTCCGGGTCCAGGCCCGGACACGCGCCCTTGGCGGCTTCGAACTCCTCCGCGTCCACCAAAAGCGCGGGCAGATAAGGCCACTGCCGGCAGATAAAGGGTTTTACCGGGTGAATCCCGCAGCGGTGGTCCTGCAAAAAGACGCAGACTCCGTCTTTAATGCCCAGACGGGTTCCCAGGGAGGAGGACTCCAGGCAGCGGCGGCCGAATTCCTCTTCGTCCATCTCCAGAAAAGCGGCAATGGCCGTAATTTCCTCGGGTCGGACGAAGATGCCCCCCCGCCCGGCGCAACAGTCGCCGCATTGCTGGCATTGGAACACCGGATTTGGTGTCATGGTTTTAGACCGCTCCCGGTTGTTACTGCAAAGGAATAACTAACTGACTTATCAGACAATTGGCGACCTCTTACCGAAAACCGAAAACCGAAAACGGTATTTAAAAATTTTTCAGGGACGGCTGGCCGGTGGATTCCAGGACGCTGCGCCACAAGGGAGAATCGAGTTCCAGTTCCCGGCGTTTACCCACCGCGGCCTTGATGGGGATGTGCACGTAATGGCCGTGCCAGCGGCTCACCAGCATGGCGGTTTTGCCGGCCATGCCCGCGTGCACCGCGTTCTGCCCCAGGAAGCCGCAATAGATGCTGTCATTATAGTTGGCGGGCACGCTGCGGATCAAGTAGCTGGGATCGATATACTTAAGATTGATTTCCATGTCCCGGTTCCGGAAATATTCCTTGATCTGCTCGGCCAGAAAGACCCCGATATCTCCGGGTTTGATATTGCCCGAGGGGTCTTTTATCAGGTTGTTCTCCTGGAAGTATTTCTGGCCCGCGCCCTCCGCCACCACGATGACCGCGTGGCCCCGCTGCCGGAGGCGGCAATCCAGGGCGTTAAGCAAACCGTTTTCCCCCTCCAGATCGAAGTCCGCTTCCGGCACCAGGACAAAGTTGACCTCCCGGAGGGCCAGGCAGGCGTTGGCGGCGATGAACCCCGAATAGCGGCCCATGAGTTTCACCAGACCGATGCCGTTGGGCGCGCCCAAGGCCTCAGTATGCGCGGCCCGGATGGCGTCGGTGGCCATCTGCACCGCGGTGTCGAACCCAAAGGAGCGGGACACGAAGGCAATGTCGTTGTCAATGGTCTTGGGGATGACGATCAAACTGATGCGCAGTTCCCGGCGTTTGATTTCCTGGCAGATCAGGTCCGCGGCCCGCAAGGTCCCGTCCCCGCCGATGAGGAACAGGGTGCGGATGTTGATGCGGTCCAGGGCGTCCACGATCTCGCAGACGTCCTGGTGGCCCCGGGAGGAGGCCAGCACCGTGCCCCCGAAGGTGTGGATATCGGCCACCACCTCCGGTTTCAGTTCCATCAGGCTGTGGCCGAACTTGGGGATAAAGCCCTGGAAGCCGTAACGCACGCCGTAGATGTGCCGGACGTTATAGAGATAGTGCAGCTCCAGGACAATGGCCCGGATGACGTCGTTGGTGCCGGGGCACAAGCCCCCGCAGGTGGCAATGGCGCAATGCACCTTGGAGGGGTCAAAGTAAATCCTGGCCCGGGGTCCCGCCAATTCGAAATACATAGGCTCTTCCCCCGGGTGAAGGCGGGACAGATACTCCCGGGAATCATCCACCAGGACCTGGTCCGTATCCTCCACAAAGGTCTTTTCCAGCACCCGGCCATCCCGGGTGACCATGGGGATGGTCTTGATGGGAGAGTCCACTTTGGCCTCCCCCAGAACGGGGATGCGGGTGTCCAACCTTTTCAGGTCTTTGAGGAAGACGATAGGTTCATTCTTTTTGGGCATATGTTTTCCTTACAGGGCGGTAAAGGGAGAGAAACCGGATTTGCCACTTCTTCTCTTATCCTGCAATCGCTTGCAAATGAATGGCTTACAAGGTCCCCCTTTATGATCTCGGTTCTTTTAACCGAAAACTGAAAAAGGAAAATAGAAAACCATATCGGCGGCCCGCCTTACCAGGTTTCGGTCATGGCCTCCAGTTCATCTTTGAGTTCCCGGGTCATCAATTTTTTAATCGCCTCCCGGGGGGGCAGGCCTTCATAGAGAATGCGGAATACCGCCTCCACTATGGGCATCTCCACTCCCAGCTTTTGGGCCAGGAAATGGACGGCTCTGGTGGTCTTAACCCCTTCGGCCACCTCACTCATGCCCTCCAGAATCTCCGGCAGGGAAAAGCCCTTGCCCAGCTTCATCCCCACTTGAAAATTCCGGCTCTGGGCACTGGTGCAGGTGAGGACCAGGTCTCCCAGGCCCGCAAGACCCGCCAGGGTCATGGGATTCGCTCCCAGGCGGACTCCTAGCCGGGTTATCTCCGCCAGGCCCCGGGTGATCACCGCAGCCCGGGAATTGGCGCCCAGGCCCATCCCTTCCAGGATGCCGGTGCCGATGGCGAAGATGTTTTTCAGCGCGCCGCCCACCTCCACGCCGGTCACTTCATGGGTGGTATAGACCCGGAAATAAGGAGTGGAGAAGAGACGCTGCAGACTGAGGGCCGCTTTCCGGCGCCGGGAGGCGATGGTCACCGCGGTGGGGATTTTTTGGGCCACTTCCCGGGCAAAGCTGGGACCTGAAAGGACCGCATAAGGCGAAGCCGGGCCCAATTCCTCCCGCGCCACGCCTTCCATGGTGAGGAGGGTGTCGATTTCCATGCCTTTGGTGGCGCTCAGCAGCACCGCCTCCGGGGGCAGATGGGGGCGCAAGTCCCGCAGCACCTCCCGGAAGAAGTGGGAAGGCACGGCCATGAGGGCCACCTGCGCCCCCTGGAGGGCCACGGCGAACTCCTGGGTAAACATGATCCGGGGCGAAAGGCGCACCCCCGGGAGGAAGCTGTGGTTGATCCGCTCCCGGTTGAGATCGGCCAGGACCCCCGGCTCCCGGACCCAAAGGCGCACCGCGGCGCCCTTATCTGCCAGAAGGTGGGCCAGGCAGGTGCCCCAGGAGCCGGCGCCGATCACCGCCACGGTTTGCACGTCAAGTGAGCCCAAGACCGGCCTCGCTGTCATTGCCGTTATCGCCGTCGTCACCCTGCTCCGCCACCTTGGCCAAGCTCACCACCCGTTCCTCGGGTTCCGCGTCCATCAGTTTGACGCCCTGGGTCACCCGGCCGATGACCGAGATGCCTCTGACCGCCAGGCGCAGAATCTTGCCGACGTTGGTGACCAGCATGACTTCGTCTTCTTCCCCCACCTGGAGAATGCCCATCACCGGGCCGTTCCTGGGAGTGATGCGCAGCCCCAGCCGGCCCTGGCCCCCCCGGTTCTGCGCCGGGTATTTCTCGGGCTCCGTGCGTTTGCCAAAACCCTTCTCGGTGACGGTGAGGATGGTGCCCCCGGTCCGGATCACTTCCATGCCCACCACTTCGTCGTCCCGGGCCACGTCTATGCCCCGCACGCCCCGGGCGCTGCGGCCCATTTCCCGCACCTGGTCGGAGGGGAAGCGGATCACCTTGCCCAGACGGGTTTCGATGAGGATCTCCTGGTCGGCCTCAGCCAGGGCCACGCTCACCACTTCATCCCCTTCGTCCAGGGAGAGGGCAATGAGGCCGCCGCTCCGGGGCCGCTGGAAGTTCATCAGGTCGGTCTTCTTCACCACCCCCCGCCTGGTGGCCATGACCACCGAAGTGCCCTCCACGAACTCCTTGACCGGGAGCACGGTGGCCACTTTTTCGTTCAGGCTCAACTGCAGAAGATTGACGATGGCCTTGCCCTGGGCCGACGGCATGCCCACGGGGATCTCGTGCACCTTCAGCCAGTAGACCCGGCCCTGGTTGGTGAAAAACAAGAAAGAGCTGTGGGTGGAGGCCACGTAGAGCTGGGAGACGAAGTCGTTCTCCCGGGTGACCATGCCCATGCGGCCTTTGCCCCCCCGGCGCTGGCTGCGGTAAATGTTCAAAGGAGTGCGCTTGATGTAGCCCCGGTGGCTGACGGTGACCACCATCTCTTCTTCGGCGATGAGGTCTTCGGCGGTGAACTCCTGGGCCTGGGGGATGATCTCGGTGCGGCGGCCGTCCCCGTAGCGTTCTTTAAGCTCTTTTAATTCCTGAGTGATCAGGGCCTTGACCTGGGCCTCCTCCGCCAGGATCAACCGGAAGCGGGCAATGGCGGCCTCCACTTCTTTGGCCTCCTGGAGGATTTTCTGCCGCTCCAACCCGGTGAGGCGCTGCAGGCGCATGTCCAGGATGGCCTGGGCCTGGACGTCTGAAAGGGCATGCCGGGCCTGGGACTTTGCCAAACTGAGGTCAGGCTCGGGAAAGGTGATGAACCTGCCGCCCATCAACTGCTCTTTGGCCTCGGCAGGCGTGGCCGCGGCCCGGATCAGGGCGATGACCGCGTCCAGGCGATCCAGGGCGGTGAGCAATCCGGCCAGAATATGCGCCCGGGCTTCCGCGTTTTTCAGCTCAAAGCGGGTGCGCCGGAGGATGACCTCCTTGCGGTGCTCCAGGAAGTGGCGCAGCAGGTCTTTGAGATTAAGAAGCTCCGGCCGGTTGTGGACGATGGCCACCAGGTTGATGCCGAAGGTGACCTGCATCTGGGTGTGGAGATAGAGCTGGTTCAAGATGGCCTGGGAGGCTTCATCTTTTTTCAGGGTCACCACCACCCGCATGCCTTCCCGGTCGGATTCGTCCCGGATGTCGGCGATGCCCTCCACCTTCTTTTCCTTCACCAGTTCGGCGATGCGCTCGATCAGCCGGGCCTTGTTCACCTGGTAGGGCAGCTCCCGGATCACCAGGGCCTCCCGGCCGCCGCTCTTCTTTTCCACGGCCACCTTGGCCCGGAGGCGAATCAGGCCCCGGCCGGTGCGATAGGCCTCACTGATGCCTTCGGCCCCGTAGATAAAGCCGCCGGTGGGAAAATCCGGCCCCGGCAGGATGGGCAGCAGCTCCTCCACGGTGATTTCCGGGTTGTTGAGGACCGCCAGCAGGGCGTCGCAGACCTCCCCCAGGCTGTGGGGCGGGATGTTGGTGGCCATGCCCACGGCGATGCCCGAGGCGCCGTTCACCAAAAGATTTGGCAGGCGGGAAGGCAGCACCAACGGCTCTTTCCGGGAGCCGTCGTAGTTGGCCACGAAGTCCACGGTGTCCTTTTCCAGGTCCTGGAGCAGCTCCGAGGCCAGGCGGGTGAGGCGCACCTCGGTGTAACGCATGGCCGCGGGCGCGTCCCCGTCCACGGAGCCGAAGTTGCCCTGGCCGTCCACCAACGGGTAGCGCAGGGAGAAGTCCTGGGCCATGCGCACCACCGCGTCATAAATCGCGGTGTCGCCGTGGGGGTGGTAATTACCCATGACGTCGCCGACGATGCGGGCGCTCTTGCGGTAGGGCCGGTTCCAGTCGTAGCCCGCCTCGCTCATGGCGTAAAGGATGCGGCGGTGCACGGGCTTCAAACCATCCCGCACGTCCGGCAAGGCCCGGCCGATAATGACGCTCAGGGCGTATTCCAGGTACGATTTGCGAATTTCATCTTCGATGTTGATGTGTACGTGTCGTGCTTCCATGTTGAATAGGCTCTGTTGTTTTATTTCCAAGGTATATATCCAAAAACTCAATGGAGTTTAATGGGAAAGATAAAATAACCTTTTTAAGTATATCTATTAATTGCGTCAATTAACTCCTCTTTCCATATATCTCTAAAATTATTTAATTGTTCCTCTACCTCAATGTTTTTTTTAATTAAGTCATCTGTTACATCCTTAAGATAAAGAGCGATGAATATAAAATAATCACACCATAATTCAAAATTTTTAAGAACATTCCATCATTAACAAGATTGTCGATTTGTTGCAATAGGACTCTAGTATGGCTTTTAATTATATTAGAGACATATGCTTTATGTGATGTCTCTAAATCTTCATCAATAAAATCTCGTAATATTTGAAATCCTTCTTTAAACTTTGCAAGCTTAGAAGTAGGCGATTTGGTGGATTCAGCTTGTTCTAAAAGCTTCCTTGCTTCAATTAGTTCGTGCGGAATTGACCCGGTCATAGGTCCTCCACCATTGTGTAAATGTTATTAAAATCCTCTTAGGTCGGGTAGGATTCCCCTACCATACCTGCTTAATCAACTTCAGGCGGAAGCGGCGGTATCAACGACCTGATCTGCTCAATCAATCTTGGCACATCGATAGAGACCACCTTCCATATTTTTAAATAATCAATGTCACCATATTCGTGCATCAAAACATTGCGGTGGGAGATGATCTGCTGCCAGGGGATTTCCGGGTGCTCTTGTTTCAGTTCATCAGAAACGCGCCGTGCGGCTTCGCCGATAATCTCCAAATTTCGCTCCACTGCGGCTCGCCGCATGTCGTCAAGCATGAAATCATCAAAGGTCTTGTCCTTCAAGAATTCCCGGACTTTTTCGGCGGCTTCCAGCATGTCCCAAAGGTATGCCGGGTCTCTGCGGCTAAGCGGCATATACGACCTCTTTGGTCGTCAGAATTTCATAGCGCCGGAAAGGATTGCGGATGCGCCCCTTCTGCACCAGGTCGACTTTCCGGCCAAAAATTCCTTCAATTTCTTCTTGTATCTCCATGAAATTTTCGAAGGTGAAACCCCCATTCGGCTCGAAGGTAACCAGTACGTCCACGTCGCTGTCGGGGCGGAAGTCATCTCGCAGGACCGACCCGAACAGGGCAAATTCCTTGATCTTCCACTTGCGGCAGAAGGCTTCGATCTTCTCCAGAGGAATTGCAAAGTTTGATTTGGTTTTAATAATGGAATTATTCATAGATTTTCTAACAGCTAAGGACTTATCGTCGTCTGATACGCAAACTTACCCTGCTCCACCTTGAGCACCACCACGTCTTTGATGGGGTTGTGGTTCGGGCCCATGGTGATTTTGCCGGTGACCCCGGGGAAGTCTTTGGTCGCGGCCAGGGCCTGGGCGACTTTGGGGCCGTCGGTGGTTCCCGCCTTCTCCATGGCGTTCAACAGCAGGAAATAAGCGTCCCCGGCCAGGGCCGAAAACGCGTCCAATTCTTTTTTATATGTATCTTCAAAGGCTTTCAGAAATTTTTTCCCCAAGGGCGTGACCGCGCCCTGGCGGTGGAAGTGGGCGGTGAAATACATGCCCTCCACCGCTTTGCCGCCGATGCTCAAGAGTTCCGGCACCTGGGCCCCGTCCCCGGTGAGGATGGGGGCCTTCACGCCTAAGTCCCGAAGCTGCTTGGCCAACAGGGCGTTTTCCGCATAGTAATTGGGGGCATAGATCAGGTCCGGGTTTTTGGCTTTGAAGGCCGAAATCTGGGCCGAGAAATCCTGGTCCCCGGTCTGGATATAGGTCACCGCCACGATCTCCCCGCCCCGTTTCTTGAACTCCTCCTGAAAGTAGTTGGCGATGGCGACACAATAATCCTGGGCCTGGTCGATGAGGACCGCGGCCTGGTTCGCCTTCAGATTCTCCCGGGCGAAGCGGGCGGCCACCCGCCCCTGGAGGTCGTCCACGAAGCAGGCCCTAAACGCATAGGTCCGGCCCTGGGTGACCAGGGGGTTGGTGGCCGTGGGCGCGATGTTGGGCACTTTAGCCCGCTCGGCAATGGGCGCGCCGGCCAGGGAATCGGAGCTGATAACCTCGCCGATGATGGCCGCCACTTTTTCCTTTTCAATGAGGCGGCTCACCGCGTTGGCCGCCTCGATCTTGTCGCTCTTGGTGTCCACCAGGGCCAGCTTTACCGGCTGCCCCAAGACCTGGGGCTGCAGTTTATGGGCCACCTGCACCCCTTCCCAGACCATCTGGCCCATGGCTGCGGCCGCGCCGGTCATGGGCAGATAGAGGCCGATCTTGATCTCCCCGGCTGCCAAAGAATGGGGGGCAATCCCCCAGAACAGACAGAGGAAAATTAAACAGATATATTTACGCAAATGCTAACCCCAACAGGGAATTGGGCAGGGTTGATGGAACCGCCGGGAAAACTCTTGTCACCTTCCCCTTAACACGCCTATAATACCACAAAAATCAGGGATCGGAAAGGTTTTCCGGTCTGGTTAGCAGGGGGGATAACTATGGAACTCCTGGTGGAAAAATTGGAGATTCCCGAAGGCGCCAACCTCATTTTGGGCCAGAGCCATTTTATCAAGACCGTGGAGGACCTCTATGAGATTTTGGTGGGAGCCGTACCGGGTATCAAATTCGGCTTCGCCTTTTCGGAGTCTTCGGGCGAATGTCTTATCCGGGTGGAAGGCAACGACCCGGAACTGATGCTCGCGGCCACGGAAAACGCCCGGCGCCTGGCCGCGGGCCATACCTTCAACATTTTGCTGAAAAACGCCTTTCCCATCAACGTCTTAAACGCGGTCAAGCTTTGCCCCGAGGTCTGCCGCATCTTCTGCGCCACCGCCAACCCGGTGGAGGTGATCCTGGCCCAGACGGAGCAAGGCCGGGGTATCCTGGGGGTGGTGGACGGCCTTTCCCCCAAAGGCGTGGAGGGGGATGAGGGGCGGGGTTGGCGGCGTGATATTTTGCGGCAGTTCGGCTATAAGAAGTGAGCAGTGAGCAGTGTTCAGTGATCAGGGGCCAGGGGCCAGGGATCAGGGGGCAGTGGCCAGTGGCCAGTGGCGAGTAAAAACCACGAATCTGCCCTGAAGAGTTCTAAGCGGTAGTACACGCTTTCAAGCCTGTACGGATTACCAGGGCAGGCGAGACGCCCGCCCTGCGGACTTTTCATCGTTTATGGTGAGCCAAAGGCTCATGTTCAACTGCTAAGATGATTTATGGGTACTCAGCAACCGAAGACCGAAGACCGGAGACCGGAGACCCCATGAAAGCTGCAATCTTAGCCGCAGGCCTGGGCACCCGCCTCCGGCCGCTGACGGAGATAGTGCCCAAAACCCTGCTGCCCATCCTCAACCGGCCCCTTTTGGGGCTGCTCCTGGCTCAGTTGGAGGAGGCCGGGTTCGTCCAGGCGGCGGTGAACACCCACCATCTGGGGGAGCAGGTGCAGCGGTTCCTGGCCGGCCAACCCTGGGGGCTCAACCTCAGCATCAGCCCGGAGCCGGAGCTGCTGGGCACCGGGGGGGGCATAAGGCAATTGGGGGAAATCCTCCGGGGCGAGATGTTTCTGGCGGTTAATGGCGATATTCTCAGCGACCTGGATTTAGCCGCGGTCTATCGAAGTCATCAACCGGAGGCCATCACCACCCTGGTGCTCCATGATTTTCCTGCGTTCAATAACGTCTGGATCGATGGCCGGGGGAAATTGGCGGGGATCGGCGACCGGCCGCCCGGGGCCGCGGGGCAGCCATTGGCTTACACCGGCGTGCAGGTGGTGGGGCGAGGGATATTTAAGTATCTGCCCCCTACCGGCTCTTACGACTTAGTGGCCGCCTGGAGAGAAGCTCTGGCCGCTGGCGAGATAATCGACACCCTGGTGGTCTCCGGCCATTTCTGGCAGGACCTGGGGAGCCTTGAGGGTTATTTGGCGGCCCACTGCCGCCTGCTTAACGGCGAAGGGCCGTCCTTGGCCCGGTTCCTGCCGCCCCTCACCGATCCTTTGCTGGGACCTCAAGCCATTTTAGGTGAAAGGGTGGATTGCCGCGGCTGCGTCTGCCTGGGAGCGGGCGTCCAGGTGGGGGAGGAGGCGTTTTTAAAGAAGACGGTGGTGGGGGAGGGGGCCCGGATCGGACCGGGGGTGCGCCTGAAGGGGTGTTTGGTTGCTCCTGGGGCCAGGGTGGGCCGATCGGCCCGGGAAGCGATAGTGATGGGGGATGAGAGTAATAAGTAATAAGTAATAAGTAATAAGTAATAAGTGATAAGTAATGAGTGAGCAGAATTAAAGGGGAGAAGCAGTCGATTTTTTCATTTTCTTTTACTTATTACTTATTACTGTGTAATAAATCCCCAACTATTCCCTGCCGATTCCCTAATACTTGGAGGATCACTTGACGGATTTTATCATCACCAAACGTTTGGAGGACGCCGCAGAGGCGCACGGGGTCTCCCTGGCCGGGGCCCAGCCCCTGGCCGGGGACGGCTCCGACCGCCGCTTCTTCCGGCTGCCGGGTTCTCCCACCCGGGTCCTGCTCTGGCATCCCTATGCTCCGGGCGGGGAAGTCACGGAAAACGATTCCTATTTCCGCATCGGCAAGCATTTACGGGGGAAAGGAATCCCGGTCCCGGAGATTTTCCATTACTGCCCGGAAGAGGGCTGGATGCTCCTGGAGGACCTGGGGGATATCAGCCTGGAAGGGTTTTTAAAGGACCAGCGGGCCGACACCCAGGTCCGCTTCCGGTATGGCCAGGCCCTGGAGATTCTGGTGCAGATGCAGCTTGACGGCCTGGAGGGTTTTGATACCGGCTGGTGCTTCGATACCCCGGTGGTGGATGGGCCGTTCCTGCGGGAGCGGGAGTGCCTCTACTTCGTACTGGCCTTCCTCCAGGGCTACCTGGGCCTGAAGATTGCGGCCATCGAGCTGGCGGAGGACTTCGACCGGCTTATCCAAGCCGCGGTGGCCACCCACGGCCTTTATTTTTTGCACCGAGATTTCCAATCCCGGAACCTGATGATCAAAAACGGCCGCCTGCGGGTCATCGATTTCCAGGGGGCGCGTTTGGGGCCCCTGGGTTATGACGTCGCGGCCCTGCTCATCGACCCCTACGTGGGGTTGAGCCCCCAGTGGCAGGAAGAGTGGCTGGCTTATTATCTTGAGGAGTTGCAAAAGCGGATCTCTGTCGACGCGGCGGCCTTTCGCCGCCAATACGCCTACCTGGCGCTGAGCCGCAACCTGCAAATTCTGGGGGCCTTTGGGTACCTGACCAAGGTGAAGAAAAAAACCTATTTTGCGCGCTATATTCCGGCGGCGGTGAAAGAATTACAGCGGCGGTTGGGGGAAAAGGCGGGGGAGTTTCCCCTGTTGGAAGAAGTGGTACGGAGCTTGCCCAAGAACTTCTAACTTAGCAAATTATATACATCTTTTCGGTGGCCGACTTTGACCACGTTAACGAACAAATCCTGATCCGAGATTGAATAAACGATGCGGTAGCGTCCTTGCTTCAGCCGGTACTTATTTTTCCCTGAAAGTTTCTCGCAACCAAAGGGGCGGGGGTTCTCTGCCAGCTTGCCGATGCGTTCCATCAGGCGTTGCCGATCCTTTTTTAAAGGAATGGCTTCGATTTCTTTAACCGCCGAAGGTTTGACCGACAACCTAGATTTTGCCACGCTGCTGCAAATCTTTCAGGACTTCTTCAAAAGGCAGGTCCGGTTCGCGGGCGCGCTCTTCGAAGGCCGCCAGGTCCTCTGCATCTTCAGCCAAGCTCAACTTTACCGCCGCATTCACCAACTCGGAAATGGATTGATCGGTCTCCGCGGCCTTTAGCCGCAAGGCTCGATGCAGTTCAGGATCGAAGTAGATGGTGGCTCTTTTCTGAGAAGGTTTCATGGATGTTATTATAACACTATAACGTTAAGACGTCAAGGCCTTCTTTTAATGGGATATCTCCTAACTAAGCTGAGGGAAAAAGTTATAAAGAAGGGAATGACCCGCTATCCCGCAAAAACATCTAGAAGTCCCAGTTAAAAAACACATCCCCGCCGGAGTTGCGCTGGCCCATCTGGGTTTCCAGGCTGAGGTATTTGTTGACCTTGTATTCCAGGCGCACCTGGTTGGTGTCGTCCCGGTACAGGGGGCTGGTCTTGCGCTCGAAGGAAACCGTGATGTCCTTGGTGATGGGTTTGGCCACCCCCACGATCTGCCGGCCTTCGGACTGGCCGCTTCGCATTTGGACATTGCCCACCAGGGGGAAGTCCCGTCCCAGGATTTCCTGGAACTTTTGGGCGGAAATGCCCCCCACAATCCCCACGGCCTGTTGCCCCACGGAGCGAAATTCCTCCTGGGAGAGGCTCTGGGCCGGGCGGCCGAACACCAGGTAGGCCAGTTGGTCCTGGGGGGGCAGGGGGGGGATGCTTTCCATCCGCACCTGGGGCTTGGTGGCGGGGCCGGAGGCGATGAGGACCAGGGTGGTTCCGGAAATTTCATGGCTGGCCCGGCCCTCCAGAGTCACGTCCCCCTGGGGTTTGCCGGGGAAGCGGATGTCCGCGCGTTCGATTTTAAAAGGGCGTCCCTGGAGTTCGTAGGTGCCTTTCAAAGAGTGGAGCGCGCCGGCAAAGTAGAGGGGTTCCCCCTTTTCCTTCCGGACCCGAAGGGTTCCGGCCAACTGCACTTGCAGGCGTTTGTCCCTGACCCAGGCGCCGCCGGGCGCTTCCAGGGCCAGGTCCATTTGCAGATTTTGCCAGACGGCCGGGGCCTCGCCCGGTCCGTTTTTAGCCGTGGGCGGGAGAGGCGCCTTCTTCAGGACGATGTCCGGATGCGCGCCGGTCTGGAAAAAGGCGGGGCGGAAAGAGGCCTTGGAGAGCAGCAGCCTTCCTTTGAGGACGGGTGCGGACCAGGGACCGCTGACATAAACGCTGCCGGTCCCCGCGGCTTCGGAACCGCCCCGGGCCAGGGCTTGGAAATCCTGGAGTTCGGCCCGGGCTTCAATCTGGCCGGGGGCAAAACCGGCCAGGGTGACGGCCCCCCGGAGGTGGGCCGTGCCTCCGCTTTCCAGGGTAACACCCGGAATCACCAGCTTTTCCCCTTGCAGCGCGGCCTCCCCCGCCATGAGCCGGAAAGGCTTGCCTGCGGCGCGCAACTGGAGCCGGCCCTCCCCCCAGCGGACCTTGCCGGAGACCCGGGGTTGGCCGGGGGGGCCTTGCCATTGGGCCGAGATGGACAAAGGACCTTCAGCTACCTGCACTTCCGGAGAAACCGTGGTAAGCAGCGCCAGACTGGTGTTTTCGCCCTGGACCCGGAAGTCCAGGTCCCGCTCTCCCCAATTCCATTTCCAGGGGCTGAAAGAGAGCCTCAGGGGGATGCGGCCGTCCCACACGAGACGCGGGCCTGCGGCTTTCTCTTCCACGCTGCCTTTAATGATCAGGTTCTCATCCCGGTAACTTAAAGAGCTTTGCAAAACGCGGAAAGAAAAGTCTCCCCATTTCCCCGGCCCCCAGGTGAGCTGCCCCTGCATGGCGGGCTGCCCCAGGCTGCCGGTGAGATCCAGCCGGCCCTGGACCTTCCCATCCAGGGGCACGCCTTTCAGACTGAAGAGGCCCGCGGGCAGGTCCACGGCCTCCAGGCTGGCGGTCAGCTCCCGGTCCCTGGTTTGCGCCCGGAGGGTGAGGCGGCCATCGTTTACCCGCCAGACGGCCGGGGGGATTTCCAGTCCGGGATGAAACCGGACCTGAACGGGACCGGCGTTGACGGCCGAGACTTTGGGGGAGGTAAAGCGGCAGCGCCCAAGAGTCAGCGTCAGGGGCCGGGCCAGCAGATCCGCGCTCCCCAGGGCCTCGGCCTGGAGTCCCTGGGGAGATGAGGCGGTGAGGCGGATTTGCCATTTGCCGCCCTCGCCGTGGCTTATGAAAGCGGCCTGGGAAAAGACCCCGGCCGGGGTCTTGAATCCGGAACCCTGGATTTCCAGGCGTCCGCCGCCGGAAGGCCAGCCGGTCCCGGAGGCTTTGAGGCTCACTTTGTCCCAGGCAAAATCAGCATAAGCCAGCCCCTGGCCCTGGGCCTGGAGGGTAAACTGGGGGGAGGCAACGGGGCCTTTGACTGCGCCTTCTCCGGAGACCCGCCCTTTAAGGCCCGGGGGCAGCAAAGGCCAGGAGCCGTCCAGGGCCAGATCGGCCCGCCCTTGCAGGTCCACGCCCTGGGAATCCACGGCTCCCTTCAGCTCGGCTGTAAGGGTTCCCAACTGCATCTGGGCCTGGGCGATCTCCAGCCTGGGGCCGCTCAGAGCTAATTTAGCCCGCAGGTTTTTCAAGGGTTGGCCCTGCAACTGCCCCCGGGCTTCCAGGTCCCCGGAAAGGGAGGCGGGGAAGCGATAATTCCCGGAAAAGCCGCCGTCCAGCAGGGTGGCGGCCTCCACCGGCAGCCCCAAATCTCCGGGTTTGAACCCCTGGGTCTGGATTTTCACCTGTCCGGAGAGATCGGTGACCAGAGGGCCGGTGGCCATAGCCGAGATTTCCCCGAAGCTGCCCTGGAGCAATCCTTGCAGCCGCTGTTCCCGGCCGTTACCCTTGAAATTAAGGCGCAACTGCTCCACTTTGGCCGCCCGGTAGCTGAAAGGCCGGCTCAGGAGAGAGCACTCAAAATTTTTCGGGGGCCAGGCGAGGCCGTCGCCCTTGAGGCCGAGTTGCACCTCCAGGGGAGGGAGGTCTTGCAGGCGCTTGGCCCAGGGGCCGTCGTTGCCCGCCCAAACCCTAGGCTGCACGCCTTTAAGGTCCAGGCTCACGTCATAGGCCAACTCCCCGGCCCGCTGTCCCACCTGGCCCTGAAAGGAATATTCTCCTTGGGGGAGGGGACCTCCGGCGCTGACCTGCATCTTCTCCGGGGTGCCGGCAAGTTGAAATTTTCCCCCCAGGTCAAAGGTTCCGGGCCAATGCCGCCAGATACGGCGCATCTCCGCGCCGGGGATGGGGCCGACTTCGCCGATCAGTTTGCAGACCGGCTCGGCTCCGTTAACCCGCACTTCCCCCGCCAAGGAGAGCAACGGGCGATTGGCCGCTTCCACGGATAGGGATAGCAGGTTAAGCAGGTTGGAGCCGTAAGTGAACCGGGTCTGGAGGCCGAGGCGTCCCCAGGGGGTCTCTCCGGCCAAAGAGGCCCGGCGCACCAGGATGGCCTGATCCGGCTGTTTGGGGTGGAGCACCGTGAGGAGGAGCTGCAGGTCCAGGTCCCGGTAATTCTGGGTGGCCCCGCCCCGGGTCAGGGTAATTTCTCCCCCCTTGATGCTGGCCTGGGGAAAATCCAGGGTAGTGAAAGGCGGGGGCGGCGTGTCCCGGAAAAAGTTGCTGACGTTCCACCCGCCTTCGGAATACTGAATGAGGGTCAGATGCGGCTCGTCCAGGGCCAACCGGGCGATCACCGGCTGCAGTTTCAGGAAAGACCAGAGGGAAAACCGCAGCTCCAGCCCCGCGGCCCGGAGCACCTCGCCCTGGCGGTCCCGGATGGTGATGCCCCGGAAGGTCAGGCCGGTGAGGTAATTGCCTTTAACTTCCCGGACCTCGATTTCTCCATGGATGCGGGTCCGGGCAAAATCCACCAGCCGATGCCCGCCCCAGGTCCAGACCGCGTCGGTCTGGGACAGGGGCCACAGCGCCAGCGCCCCCAGCAGCAAGACCGCGGCCAGGGCCAGGAGAAGATGAAGGAAACGCCGCATGGATTATTTTAGCACAAATCCCCGGGAATGGAAAATGGCTGTCAGCGCTTTGCTATTAGCTGTCAGCTATCAGCGGTAAGCTTTCAGCTTTTAAAAAACAAAGTTATCCCGTAAGGCCCGTAATCTACGGATTCTATTTTGGAACTACGTCCTGTTGTTTTTTCTTTAGCTGACAGCTGACAGCTGAAAGCTCCTTAAGCTGAACGCTGACCGCTGACAGCTTAAAACGCTTGGCCGATGGTGAAATGAAACCGGTATTTATCCTTACTCGGATCGATGGGATTCAACGGAAAGCCCACGTCCACACCGATGGGGCCGATGAAGGTATGGTAGCGCAGGCCGATCCCGGAGGAATACTTCAACTGGCCCACGTCCACGTCCCTTAGGGTCAGGTAGACGTTGCCGAAATCCAGGAAGGCCACGGCCCGGAACTCCTTGTAGATGGGGATGCGGGCCTCCAGGTTGCCCTCCAGAAGGGCGTTCCCGCCCACCGGGGAACCGGAAGGGTTGCGGGGGCCCAGGTAATCCAGGCGGTAGCCCCGGACGCTGTTGTAGCCGCCCGCGAAAAAACGCCGGAAGATGGGGATCTCCTGGGTGCCCTGGATGGGTTCGATGACCCCGAATTTCATACGCCCCGCCAAGATAAAGTCGGTGTCGCCCAAGGCCTGATAGCGCCTGACATCCGCCACGGTGCGCACGAACTGAATCTGGGAGCCGAAGAAGGTGGGGGCCACTTCCTGGGTCAGGGAAATTATCCCTCCCCGATGGGGGTCGACGGGTTTGTCCACGGTGTCCCGGCGCAGACCCGCAAGGGCCATGGAGGCCCGGTAGAGTTTGCCGGTCTGGGTATCGCTCAGGACCGCCAGGGTCTCCTCCGAGATGTTGAAGGGCCGGGTGAATTCCAGGCCGTGGCCCACGTAGCCCCGGATGCGCCAAGGCAGGTCCCGCTCCAGGCGCGCCTGGGAAAAGTAGGCCTTATCGGTGAAACTCGGCAAGTAGCGGCGGACCCAGCCGGTCTGGTAGACGAAATCGTTGTTGGTGTCCCAGACCAGGGGATTGAAAAAAGTGCCCTCCGCCCGGTATTCCAGGCGGGAGAACTTGGTGTCCACGTCCACCATGCGGCCGCCGCCCAGGAAGTTGCGGATGCGAATGCCCATGCGGGCCCGGAACTCGTCCTCATCCCCGTATCCCAGCCCCACCTTGAGGGAGCGCTTTTTCTTTTCCCGGACCTCCACGGTGATGGGGATTTGGCGCTCAGGTTCAGGGACCTCTTCCGGGGTCAGGGCCACGCTCTGGAACAGGTCCAGGCTGTAGATGCGCTGCTGGCTGTCGTAAATTTCCTTAAAGGAAAAAGGCTGGCCCTTCTTGAAGGTAATCTTGCGCAGGATCACCCGCGGGGGAGTCTCGGGGTCCCCCTTGACCCGGACTTCGCCGAAATAACACAAGGGGCCGGGGGTTACGGCCACCTCCACCTGGGCGGTGTTTTTTTCCTCATCCAGCAACACCCGGCTCTGGACCTGGGCCTTGGGATAGCCGTTATCCAGCAGGTAGTCCAGGTATTGCCTTTTCAGGGCCTCGTAATTTTCTTCAGTAAAGCGCTCCCCCTCCTTCAGGGGACTTTTGGCCTTGAGATCGGCCAGGGTTTGGGGGGGAAAGCCCGCGGCCGCGTCCACCTGGACCCGGGTCACCTGGACCGCAGGTCCCTCCTCGATGTTAATGAGAACGTGGACCTGATGATCCTTGATTTCGGCCCGGGAAGTGATCCGGGCATGATAGAAACCATAGCGGCGGTATAGGCCCCGGAGACGCTCCAGGTCGTCTTCGATGTCCGCGGCATGGTAGACCGGGGGCTTCTTCCAGGACCAGCGGGTGGCGAGCAGCGACCTCAGCCCCTCCTTTTCCGCCTCGGGAGGGCGGGTCACTTCCAGTTTTTTCCAGGGCCAGGGGGAAGGGGGGGAGGTGATCATTTCCTCCGTGATAACATCAATGGGGACGGCCTTGTTGCCCTTGAATTTTACGCTTTTGAGAATGAGAGGCTCGGCGGGAACGGTCCCTGCGGTCGCCGTCAGGCCGTGGCCGGCGGTCAGGAAGATGAGGAGGGCCAGGCGGATAACCCCGGAGAAGACCGAGCCGCGGGACCGGCCGGAGGGAGGGAAGGGGCGCGCTTCTTTTGGGGATCTGGCCATCTTCCTCCGAAAACTCAAGCTCGACATCCGTCCCCCGGGCTTTCCCTTATCGGGTTTTTTTACGAAGGGGTCCGATCTCTGGAAACAAATGGGGTTGGACTTTCTGCCGCCGGGAGGCCGGCGGAGAATCATCCGCTCTTTGCAGTATATCCGCATCGAGGGTCTGAACCAAGGGAGAAAGCTGGGTGCGTTTCTTCCGGCCCCAGAGGGTCCGGGTCCGGGCCCGGCTCAGGAAGACCTGCCGGGAAGCCCGGGTCAGCCCCACGTAAAAGAGGCGGTTTTCCTCCTCCGGGTCCCCCCGGCCCTCTCCTTCCGGTTCCCAGGGCACCAGCCCCGCCTCGCAGCCGGCAATGAAGACATAGGGAAATTCCAGGCCCTTGGCCGCGTGCAGGGTGAGGAGTTTCACCTTTTCCGCGGCCAGGTCCAGGCCGTCCAGTTCCGGTCCCACGCTCTCCTTGGGGAGCAGGCAGGGGACGCCCGCGGCCGTGAGGCGGCGCTCCAGCTCCGGACCCAGGGCATGGAGACGGTAGAGCACGGCCACGTCCCGGAAACCGGCTTTCTCCTCCGGCCGGTGACGGAGTTTGTCGTCTTCCAGGGCCAGGTGGCTGAAGCCCCCCAACAGTTTTTCAATTTCCCGGGCAATGGCCTGGGCTTCCGCGGCTTCCGTGGCCCGCTCCAGCAGCACCAGGGGGTGATCGCCGGGCCGGCGGGTCGTCAGGACCGGAGTTGCCGCCCCCGCCGCGGCCCGGACCTGGCGGGCCGCTTCCAGAATGGGCCGGGGCAGGCGGTAAGTCTCCTTAAAGTTAATGGTCACCGCGGCGGGCCAATCCTCCCGGAAATGGGAAAAATACCGGGGGGAGGCCCCCCGGAAGCCGTAAATGGCCTGGTCCGGGTCGCCGATCACCATGATTTCCGCGCCTGGGCCCGCCAGGGTCCGGAAGAGGCGGTATTGGGCCGCGTTCAAGTCCTGGTATTCATCCACCAGCAGATGGCGGTAGCGCCGTTGATAGGCCTCCTGCAGACCGGGCTGTCGGCTGAGCAGCAAGGTAGGCCGGGCAATCAGATCTTCGTAGTCCCAAAGCCCTGCCTCCAGAAGCGCGGCCTCATAATCTTTGAATACCGCGGCCTCCGGTTCGTTAACTTCTTCCAGGTCTTCAGGGTATTGCAGGTTTTGCTTCCAGTGGATAATGCGGTCGTCCAAAGAGGAAACCCTGACTTTATGCCGCTTTGCCGCCTGCCGGATTAATTCCCTGCGGCGCTCTTCCGGGGCCACTTCCCGGGGCGTTTCCCGGACCAGGAGCATCTGATGGCCCAGGGCATGGAAGGTCTTGATGGTCAGGCGCTCCAGCCCCGGAAAATCCGGGAGCAGTTCCCGGATACGGTTCTCCATTTCGCCTGCAGCCTGGCGGGTGAAGGTGAGGGCCAGGATTTCCTCCGGAGGCACGCCCCGGCGGGCCAACAGATGGGCCAGGCGGTGGGTCAAGGCCCGGGTCTTGCCGGTGCCCGGGCCAGCCTGGACGATGAGCGGCGGGCCTTGATGCAGCACCGCCTGCCTTTGGGCCGGGTTCAGGCCGGCCAGCAGGGGGTCTGCGGGAATTTCCGGGGCGGGTTCGGACGCTTTATAGCCGGAGCTTTCCTCGGGATCGCCGGGCGGCGGCGCCGGAAGCTGCCGGGGGTTATCCGCCACCGGCGCCGGCCGGCTCCAGAAGGCCCCCTGGCCCGCCGCCTCCCGGCGTTCCTCCGGGGTGAAGAGGCGAATCTCCCCATAGACGCCGTCATAGCCCGGGGCAATGTGGGCCCGGCCCCGGCGCATCTTGTCGATGCCGTAAGCTACGAGGCCGCCCCCTTCCCGGGCCAGGTCCGCCAGGGGCGCCCGGCGCAGGATCTCCAACTCCGGACCCAGTTTCTCCAGGAGGCGGAAATACAGGTGGCCCACCTTTTTGCTGCCGGGATTGACCGCCAGCGCCTGGCCCAGCACCTCCGGCAGGGGAATCAGGGACTCGAAAGGCCGGGCGTCGGCGGGAGGCTCGCCAGGCCGCCGGTCCGCCAGGTCAAGGACCCGGTGCATCACCCCATAGGTCAAAGGCTTCTGGCAATGGGGGCATTTCCCCCCCCAGGCCCGGGCTTCCTCCGGAGTCGCCCGCAGGTTGCAGGCCCGGTGGCCGTCCAGGTGGTACTTGCCTTCCTGGGGGAAAAACTCCAGGGTGCCTCCGAACCCTTCCTTGGTGCGCAAGGCCCGGGCCAGGTCCGGGAAGGTGGGGGGAACCTTGAAGATATTGGCTTCCCGGGCCAGTTTCGGGGGGGAGTGGGCGTCGGAGTTGGAAATTAACAGAAACCGGTCCAGGGCGCTGACCCGCCAGTTCATGGCCGGGTCGGAGGACAGGCCGGTCTCCAGGGCGTGAATCTGTGGGGTATACTCTTCGAAGCACTCTTCCAGGGAATCGAAGCCGCTTTTCGCTCCCAATACGGAAAACCAGGGGGTCCAGATATGCGCGGGGATCACCAGGGATTCAGGGTCGATTTCCAGGGCCAGTTCCAGGACATACTTGGCGTCCAGACCCAGGATGGGGCGGCCGTCCGCGGTGATGTTGCCCAAACGGCCCAGGCGGGCGGAAAATTTTTGCGCCGCCTCCAGGCCGGGGAGCAGCAGCACCAGGTGCACCTTGCGCACCTGCCCCCCCTTTTTATAGATGGTGCTCACTTCCCCGGTGATTAGGAAGCGCACCGGCGGCACCCGGTCCCAGTGGGATCCCTTGATTTTCAAGGGCAGCGCCAGGCCCGGCTTCAACTCATAGACCCCGGGAGCCGCAGGCGTAAGCTTGGCCTCCAATTCCTTGAGCCACTCCGGGTGGGTGCAATCGCCGCTGCCCACCACCTGCAACCCTTTATAACGGCCCCACAGGTCCAGGTGTTCCAGGTCCGCGTCCTTGCCGGTGGCCATGGAATAGCGGGAATGGATGTGCAGGTCGGCGATTACTTCCATGGGTTGTCAACTTATCACAAAACCCCTGCGGAAGCCAGATAACCGGTTCCCGCGATAATTGCCCGGCCCTCTGGACGCAGCGAAATTGATGATTATCTATAAACCAGAAGAATTTCCCGGGAAGCGACGGGGAACCTTAAGGGGGTGTCGGGACATTTTTGGGGGTTGCCGGGTTTTACCAGGCGGAAAAACCAGGAGGATCGGGTCCATGATCAAGACGATAAGCAGGATACTGCTGGCCGTAGCCATTCTGGCCTCTCTGGCGGGCGCGGGGCTGGCCCAGGGAGACAAACCGGAACCGCGGACCAGAACCGAGCCTGAAAGAACCGTTCCGATAGAGCCAAAGCCTCAGGCGGAAACAATTAAGCTGAATCGCCCAAAGATGTCCCCAATCCAACCGGATCTCCCGCAACCGGGGGGTACGAAGCTGGATCATCCTAAGGCGGATCACCCGAAAGCGGAGCATCCGAAGTAAAATCTAAAGGTTAAAAGCGTAGTTTTGCGGCCGGGTCAAGCAACTCACCTATTGAAAAGAAAAGGAGGATCAAGACCATGATCAAGGCAATCGGCGCAGTGTTAATGTCGGTGGTTTTTCTGGTGTTCATGTCGGGTGCGGGCCTGACCCAGGCGACCAAGCCGGAACATCCCACCAAACCGGAGCACCCCAAAACGGAGCAAACGAAACCGGACCATCCCAAGGCCGACCCGACGAAGCCGGATCACCCCAAGGCCGACCCGACGAAGTCGGATCATCCGAAGTCGGAGCACCCGAAACCGGATCACCCGAAGCACGAACATCCGAAGTAAGTCGCATCTTTTAACTGCGGCCTAAAAACAATCAAGGAACCGTTATGAACTGGCGCACGTTAACAGCAGTAGCGGTATCGGTTTGCCTGGCGCTCGGGGCCGGGGGGCTGAAACCGGGGGCAACCGCCCTGGCCGCGTCCGCCCCGGCCGAACCCGACCGGGTGACCGCCGAGATCCAGGCGGGCATCGAGAGGCACATCGAGGAGCAGGTCCGCAAAGGCAAGGGATATTTCCACTTGCCCTTCAAAAAACAGGAACTCCGCCTCAAGCTGGTGCGGGTCCACACCGAATACCTGTCGAAGCTGGGTCCCAAGCGCTATTTCGCCTGCGTGGACCTGGTGGACGTCAGCGGCGACGTCTATGACGTGGATTTCTTTCTGGCCGGGGAGCCGGCGGCCATGAAGGTCACCCAAACCATCGTTCACAAGATCAACGGCCAGCCCTTCTATGCCTGGGAGCAAAAAAGCGACGGCACCTGGCAGCGCATTCCCATGAAGAAGGCCTCAACCGCCCATCTGGGGGTCATCAAAGGCAAAGATGAATTCGAATTCTTCTACCGGGCCAAACTTCCCCAGATAACCGGCACCGGCCGCATGTGGCTGCCCCTGGCGGGTTCGGACTCCTTCCAGAAAGTGGAGATAAAATCCATCAACGCCCCGGGGAAACAACAGACCTTAACCGATCGGGACCACGCCAACAAGATCCTGTTCCTGGAACTGGGCCCGGAGGACAGCGGCAAACAGGTGGAGATCCGCTACCAGGTGCAGCGCCTGGAGAAGGCCGCCTATGCCGACCAGGCGCCCGACCAGAAGAAATACCTGGCCCCGGAACTCCTGGTGCCCGCTAATGAGGATATTCGCAAGATCGCCGAGGAGGTCGTCAAGGGCAAGACCGGGGACCTGGTCAAGGCCCGGGCGCTCTATGACCACATCATCGAACGCATGCGCTACATGAAATACGGCGACGGCTGGGGCAAGGGCGACGCGGTTTACGCCTGCAACGCCCGCACCGGCAACTGCACGGATTTCCACTCCTACTTCGTGGCCTTGGCCCGGGCGGTGGGCATCCCGGCCCGCTTCGCCATCGGCGCGGCCATTCCTTCGGAGCGCAACGACGGCGGGGTGGACGGTTATCACTGCTGGGCCGAGTTCTTTGCCGAGGGCAAGTGGTGGCCGGTTGACATCAGCGAGGCCGACAAGTATACCAGTTTGGCCACCTACTACTTCGGCCACCATCCGGCCAACCGCATTGAATTCAGCCGGGGCCGGGACCTGGTGGTGGAACCCGGGCCCGCGTCCGGCCCCATCAATTTCCTGGCCTACCCGGTGCTGGAAATTGGCGGCAAGCCGGTAAAGGCAACGGTGGAGTTCTCCTTCACCAGAAGCGGCGGCCGGGGGTAATCAGGCCCCAAGATGCTGCCCCCGGGCTTGGGAGGGCGGTCGGGTAAAATTCCCCCGGTAAAAATCACCCGGACGCACCACTTTTCATCCATAATAGAGGTGGCGGCCTATTATCAACTTTTGAGGAGAATATCATGCGGAAAGCTTTATTGTTGGCCGTAGCGGCAATGTTGCTGCTCCTGCCCCTGGCCGGGGCCATGGGGGCCGAGAAGGAAGTCAAGTCTGTCAATTCGGCGGCCTTGAAAGCGATGCTGGGGGACCCCCAGGTGATGATCATCGACGTGCGGACTCCCAAGGACTGGAATGACAGCAAAACCATGATCAAGGGCGCGGTACGGCAAGACCCCGGGAAAGTGCCCACCTGGGCCAAGACCTTGGCCAAGGATAAGAAAATTGTCGTCTACTGCGCCTGACCCAACGAATACACCAGCGCCCGGGTGGCGCAACAACTGATGAAACTGGATTTCACCAACGTCCTGGTCCTCAAAGGCGGCTGGACCGCCTGGGAAGAAGGGGGATATCCCACCGAACCCAAGAAATAAGGAATGATTTGAGACGGCTTCCTCCGGGGAAGGCGGTGGAGAGGAAAAAGCCGGACCCGGAAAGGGGGCTTCGGGGCTGCGGCCCTGAAGCCTTATTTTGGGAGGGAAAAATTTTCAAGTGAATATTTTCACAAGTCTCTTTTCCAAAAAAGCCCCCGGCCACCGGGGGCTTTTAAGTACGGTTTATAAAGATGCCTTGGCAGGCCAGACGGTTCGGGATTCTTTATCGAAATACGGCTGAAAGACGTCTTCGTCCAAACGAAGCATCAGACTGCCGCATTGGGTGCAAAAGGCCGTGTGATCATCCAGGCCGGCCACCCTCTGATCCCGACTCTTACAGTCGACGCATTGATATTCGTAAATCGGCATATACTCTCCCCCTTTTCTATGCCATTTACTATAAGCAATAATTATGCCGAATCTTAGAATCAAGAGGGGAGATATTTTTTTATATAGATTTTAGCTAAATACCTATAAATTTTTGCCATATGTTCCTTGTAGGGCTGGTGAATAGTATCCGGAAAATTGACATATGTTACTTTTTGCATCAGAGGCCGTGGTATAATTGCCCCATGGTCCCAAGGGGCCGGTAAGTCTGCATGGGAGGATAAGTGTCTGTTTTAAAAAGTAAACGCCGGACAAAAATCGTCTGCACCCTGGGACCGGCCTGCGCCGGGGAGGTGTTAGACCGGTTGGTGGCAGCCGGGATGAATGTGGCCCGCCTCAATTTCTCTCATGGGGCCCCGGAGGAGCATGCGGCCTGGATCAGGCGGGTGCGGGCCCTCTCGGAGGCCCAAGGCCGGCCCCTGGCCATTCTCCAGGATCTGGCCGGACCCAAGCTGCGGATCGGAGAGTTTCTCGAAGGTCAGGTGGAGGTAACTTCAGGCCAAGCCTTCACTTTGAGCGTCGCGCCCCTTCCCGGGGGAGAAGCCGGAGTGCAGGTGGGGTTTCCGGAGGTTCTGGACGAAATTCCCCAGGGCGCCCGCATTCTCCTGGCTGACGGGCAGGTGGAACTCCGGGTGGAGAACAAGGCGGCGGGGAGGCTCCTCTGTCGGGTACTGGTGGGTGGGGTATTACGCTCCCATGTCGGGGTCAATTTCCCCTCCCACTCCCTGTCCGTCCCGGCCCTCACCGCCAAGGACCGGGAGGATCTCCGCTTTGCCGTAAAGAATCGAGTGGACTATATCGGCCTCTCGTTTGTCCGCAGCCCCCTGGATGTGCGGGAAGCCCGGGAGGTCATCCACTCCTTGGGGGGCGACATTCCCATCATTGCCAAAATCGAAAAACATGAGGCCCTGGAGCACCTGGAGGATATCCTCCGGGAGGCCGACGGCCTCATGGTGGCCCGGGGCGACCTGGGGGTGGAGGTGGCCCTGGAGCAGGTGCCCTTCATGCAAAAAAAGATCATCGCCGCGGCCAATCATGCCGGCAAGCCGGTAATCACCGCCACCCAGATGCTGCTCTCCATGGTGGACCACTCCCACCCCAGCCGGGCCGAAGCCACGGACGTGGCCAACGCCATTTTGGACGGCACCGACGCGGTGATGCTCTCGGAAGAGACCGCCATGGGCCGTTATCCGGTGGAGGCCGTCAAATTCCTGGACCAGGTGGCCCGGGCCACGGAGGCCCACTTCCCATACGTGCAGTGGCTCCGCAACCGGGCTCCGTCCGGCCGCCAGGATATTTCCGAAGCCGTCAGCCACGCGGCCTGCGAAATGGCCCTGGACCTGGAGGCCGGGGCTATTCTCACCAGCACCGACCATGGCGGCACCGCCCGCCTCATCAGCCGCTACCGGCCCCGCACCCCCATCATCGCCGTGACTCCCCGCAAGGAAACCTGGCGCCGTCTGGCCCTGGTGTGGGGTGTTTTTCCCCTGGTGGCCCCGGAGATCAAAAATACCGACCATATGCTGCAGGTGGTGGAACAGGAGGCCTTGAAGGCCGGCTGGCTGAAATCCGGAGAGCGGGTGGTGATCACCGCCGGCACCCCCATCGGCGCCAGGGGCACCACCAACCTCATTAAGGCGGATATTATCAGTTAGAGAAAGCTGCGGTGGTGAAACCGCTGAATTTTCTCAGTTGGAGAACGTTTTCCGTTTTCCGTTTGCCGTTTTCTGTGAAAAGATAGAAAGACAGTTTTTAGTTTTTGGTTTTTAGTTTTTAGTAGAGGAAACGGGTTTAATAAGGTGAATTAAAATAAGAAAGTAGAAAAAATTCCTTAGCCCAAACCAAAAACCAAAAACCAAAAACCAAAAACTAAAAACTAAAAACCATCTTCTCCGGAGTCCACCATGCCTGAACATCTGGGAAGCTTCACTTTCGTGCTCCACTCCCACCTGCCGTACGTTATCGGCCACGGCCGCTGGCCCCACGGCATGGACTGGCTCAACGAAGCCGCGGCGGAATCCTATATTCCCCTGCTCCAGGCTTTTAACCGCTTGGCCGCGGCAGGCGGGCCCACCGGGGTGACCCTGGGCGTCACTCCCATCCTGGCGGAGATGCTGGCCTCCGACGTCTTCCGGCGGGAGTTCAAAGATTATCTGGACAACAAAATCCAGGCGGCTCAGGAGGACCTGAACGCCTTCCAGCGCCTGGGGGAGAAGCATTTTGTCACCGTGGCCCGGATGTGGGAGGATCACTACCGGGGGCTGAAGCGGGCGTTTGTCGAGGACTTCGGGGAAGACCTCCTGGGGGTCTGCCGGCGGCTGATGGAGGCCGGCGCCCTGGAAGTCATCACCTCCGCGGCCACTCATGGTTATCTCCCCCTGTTGGGCCGGGACACCGCGGTGCAGGCCCAGGTGAAGCAGGGCGCGGCCAGCTACCGGCGGCATTTCGGCCGCGACCCCAAGGGATTTTGGCTCCCGGAATGCGCCTACCGGCCCCGCTATAAGTGGGCGCCGCCTCTGAAGGACCTGCGGGCTGAACCGGTGCTGCGCAAGGGGGTGGAGGAGTTTCTCTCCGAAAACGGGCTGCGCTATTTCATCGTCGATTCCCACCTGCTTAAGGGCGGCAAGGCCATCGGCGTTTACAAGGATCGTTTCGAGGCCCTGGAGCGGCTCTGGGAGCGGTTCGCGGCCCAATACCAGGAGCAGCGTCCCGAAGACCAGGAGAAGTCTCCTTATCTGCCCTACCTGGTGAGCTCCGCGCCGGGAACCAAGAAACCGGAAGCCATCTTCACCCGGGACCCCAAGACCGGGCTCCAGGTCTGGAGCGGCGAATGGGGCTATCCCGGCGAAGGTAATTACCTGGATTTTCATAAAAAGCGCTTTCCCGGCGGGCTGCGCTACTGGCGGGTGACCAGCGCCAAGGCTGATCTGGCGGACAAGGGCCCCTACCATCCGGAGTGGATCGCACCCCGCATTCACGACCAGGCGGACCATTTCGTCTCCCTGATCCACGATATCCTGGCGGAATTTTCTGCAACCCATAAACAACCCGGCATCGTCACCGCGCCCTATGACACCGAACTCTTCGGACATTGGTGGTTTGAAGGCCCGGAATGGCTCTACCAGGTGTTAAGCCGGCTGCAAAAGAGTCCGCAAGTGAGCCTGAAGTCCGCGGGCAGCTTCCTGGAGGAGGCCGCGCCCCTGGCCGTCATCTCCCTGCCGGAAGGCTCCTGGGGGGAGGGGGGCTATCACTGGATCTGGCTCAATGAGGATAATGACTGGACCTGGCGCCATATCTACCCTGCGGAAAAGGAAATGGAGGAGCTGGCCCAGCGCTGGGCGGACGACCCGGACCCCCGGATGCAGGACCTCTTAAAGCAATGCGGCCGCAGCCTCTTTCTCCTGGAGGCCTCGGACTGGCAGTTCCTCATCAGCACTTTCTCGGCCCGGGATTATGCGGAACTGCGTCTGGTGGTGCACGACGAGGATTTCCGGCGTCTGGCGGCCATGGCCCGGCAGTACGGCGCCAACCGGAGCCTATCCCCCGAAGACTGGAATTTCCTGGATTTTTGCCGGGAGCGGGACGCGGTCTTCCCGGATATCGACCCCAGGTGGTGGTCGAGGCTGGAGTACCCGCCGTCCGAGGCGGAGTGACGGCTGCCTTGCAAAAATAGACCTCACGCAAAGACGCAAAGGCGCAAAGAAAGGCGCAAGATAAGCGGTACGCACAGGCTTTCCAGCCTGTGCGGATTACCGGGGCGGGCGGGGACGCCCGCCCTACGCTTTTATTTACGAAAAACGAAAAACGCAAAACGAAAAACGGTTTTTTCGCCACAGGAATCGCGATCTGTGGTTTTTTTACCACAAGCCAGGACAGGAGAGGGGCGGCCCGGAGAAGGTTTTCCGCCTGATAATTTTTTAGGATTGTCAGGAGGTTATCTTAAGGGCCGGGGTCCCGGTCAAAATTGCCGGGGTCTGGTATAGGGATTGCACCCTTCCGGAGCAATATGTTCTGGCAAAAGACTCTAGCGCGGACCTTAACATTTTCGGGGATCGGCCTCCATGGGGGCCGGCCGGTGGCGGTGACCATCCATCCGGCCCAAGCCAACCAGGGGTTGCGCTTCGTGCGCGCCGACCTGCCGGGCCGCCCCCGGATCAAAGCCCATTACTCCCGGGTCACGGACACCACCCGGGCCACCACCCTGGGGGAGAACGGCTGCACCCTCTCCACCGTGGAACACCTCCTGGCGGCCTTAGGCGGCCTGGGGGTGGATAACGCCCTGATCCAGGTGGAGGGGCCCGAGCTGCCCATCATGGACGGCAGCGCCGCTCCTTTTATTCGGCTGCTGACGGAAACGGGGCTGCGTTCCCTGCCCTGGCCCCGGGCCCATGTGCTGATCCAGCGGCCCGTGGAACTGAAGGACGGTGACCGCTGGATGCGGGTGGCCCCGGGTGAGTCCCGGATTACTTATACCATCGAATTTCCCCACCCCTTGATCCGCCGCCAGCGTTACTCCGTACCCGTGAAACCCGGGATTTTCGGGAGAGAAATCGCGCCGGCCCGGACCTTCGGCTTTTTGCAGGAGGTAGAGTACTTAAAGGCCCACGGCCTGGCCCTGGGCGGGTCTCTGGACAACGCGGTGGTCCTGGACGCGAGCGGGGTGATGAACCCCGGGGGGCTGAGATTTGCGGACGAATGCGTGCGCCACAAGATCCTGGACGCGTTGGGGGACCTGACGCTGCTGGGCATGCCCCTGGTGGGCCGCGTTGAAGTGGGCTGGGGCAGCCATGCCCTGCACCTGAAGTTTATGGAGCACCTCATGACCCAGGACGACGCCTGGCGCATCTGGGTACCTTCGGCCCGGGAGCGAACGGGCAGGCCCCGCTGGGCGCCGGCGCCGTTGTGGGAGGGGGCGCCGGCTTAGGAAGCGGTCAGCTTTCAGCGGTCAGCTTTCAGCAGTCAGCTTTCAGCAGTCAGCTTTCAGCCAAAAAAAGACATAAAGGCGGCCCAAGGCCGCCTTTTAATTTTGGCTGTTTTCTCCTCGTTCCCAAGCTGTGCTTGGGAACGGGAAGGTAGACAGGAAGCTTAGCTTCCTTTCTATCTTGGGGCAGCGAAGCTCTGCTTCGGCACCGTCGAGAATAATTAACCTGAGCTCCGCCTTATACCGTTTTCACTTTCAAATACAACAAATGATAGAGTTAATATATTGAAATAACAGATTCTTTTAACGAAAAACGAAAAACGAAAAACGGTATTACACAACCTCCCCCACTAAAACCTCCCCCTGGACTTCCCGAAAGCGCACGGTCACTAGGCGGTTTTGCCATTCCGGGGGACCGGGCAGCAGCACCCGCTGGTAGTTGGCGCTCAGGCCCTGGAGCCAACCGAGTCGCGGACCGGGGCCTTCCACCAGGACCTCTCCGGTCCGGCCCACTTGGGCCGCCAGGAATTCTCCTTTCTTCCTCTGCCCTAATTCCCGCATTCTCTTGGCCCGGCTCCGGACCACCGCCGCGGCCACCCGGGGCATTGCCGCCGCGGGGGTGCCGGGCCGGGGAGAGAAGGGGAAGACGTGAAGATAGGTCACCTTGAGCGCTTCCACCAGAGCGCAGGTGGCCTCGAAGTCCGCCGGGGTCTCGCCGGGGAAGCCCACCAGCACGTCCAGGCCCAGGCCTGCGTCCGGGAAGCGCCGGTTTATCTCCACGACCAAGTCCCGAAATTCCTCAGGCGTGTAATCCCGGCCCATGGCTTCAAGGACCGGGGCCGCGCCGCTTTGGAGAGGCAGGTGAAAGTGGGGGCAGAAACCGTGAAACTCGGCCAATTCCTTAAGCAGCGCCTCCGTGACCTCCTGGGGCTCGAGCGAACTAAGGCGGAGCCGGGAGGGGCGGGGCCGGGAACGGAGGGACTGCAGCAGTGAAGCCAGGTCGGTGGGGGGCGTCAGGTCCACCCCGTATTGGCCCAGGTTGACCCCGGTGAGCACCGCTTCCCGGTAGCCCGCGGCCGCCAGTTGCTTTAGGGCCGCGGCCACTTCCCCGGGCGGCAGGCTGCGCCGGGGCCCCCGCACCCGGGGCACGATGCAATAGGCGCAGTGATGCTCGCAGCCGTCCTGGATCTTCAAGCGGGGCCGGGTGCGGTCGGGGATGATGGGAGCCGGCAGGGCCTCCAGGGCTTCTCCCGGAGTCAATGGACCCACCCGGAGCAACGGCCGTTCTTGGGGCAGGTCTGCCAGCAGAGCCGCCAGCCGCGCCTTTTCCCGGTTCCCCAGGACTCCCTGCACTCCGGGGAGCGCGGCCAGTTCCCCCGGGGCCCGTTGGGCATAGCAGCCGGTGACCCAGAGGGGGGTCCCGGGATAATCCCGGGCCAGGCCGCGGATGGCCTGCCGGGCCTGCTGGTCCGCCCGGGCGGTGACGGTGCAGGTGTTCACCAGGATGAGGTCCGCCGCGGCTCCTTCCGGGGCCTCCTGCCAGCCCTGATTCATCAGCGCCTGGGCCAAGCCGGTGGTGTCGCATTGGTTCACCTTGCAGCCGAAGGTCAGGATGCGGAAGAGAGGGTTTTCGGTGGTCATATTACGGGATGCTCAATCCAGCCGCCCCCAATCAGCCGCTCCCCTTCATAAAAGGCCACGGCCTGGCCCGGGGCCACCGCAGTTTGGGGGGTTTCGAAGATGGCCCGTACTTCGCCAGAGTTATCCGGGAGGATGCGCGCCGCCACCCCGGGGTGCCGGTAGCGGATCACGGCCCGGGCGGAAATTTCTCCTGCCGGGGGATCGATGAGCCAGTTCACTTCTGTGGCCCTGAGACCGGAGGAGAAAAGTTCTTCTTTAAAGCCCAGGACCACCTGGTTGGCCTCAGGGCGAATCTCCACCACGTAATAAGGAGCGGCCGCGGGCACCCCCAGCCCCCGGCGCTGGCCCACGGTGTAGTATTCCAGTCCCCGATGGCGACCTAAAACCCGGCCCCGGCGGTCCACCAGGTCCCCCGGTTCCCCCAGGCTGCCCTTAAGCTCCCGGAGCACCTCGTGATAAGGGGTGTCCCGGGGAATAAAACATAGTTCCTGGCTCTCCCGGTAGTCTTCATTCCCCGGCAGTCCCAGGTCGGCATAGCGGCGCCGCACTTCCTGCTTGGTCATTTCTCCCAAAGGAAAAAGCAGATGGGGCAAAACCTCCCGGGGCAGGCGCTGGAGAAAATAGGACTGGTCCTTGGACCGGTCCCGGCCCCGGCGCAGTTCCAAAACGCCGTCCGGCCCCGGTAGCAGCCGGACGTAGTGGCCTGTAGCCAGATAAGGGACGCCCGCGTCTTCCAGCAGCCGCCGGAGGAGGCCGAACTTAATGGCCGGGTTGCAGCGGACGCAGGGGTTGGGGGTGCGGCCTTGGGAATACTCCCCGGCAAAATAATCCAACACCAGGCGGGCAAATTCCTCCCTGAGGTCCACCTCCAGCCAGGAGAGGCCCAGGCCCCGGGCCAGAGCGTCCAGATGCTCCCGGGACGGCCCGCCGGCGGCCAGGCGCAGATGCACCCCCGCCACCTTAAAACCCCGGTCCTTCAGCAGGGCCGCGGCCATGGCGCTGTCCACGCCGCCGCTTAGGGCCACCGCCGCCTGGACGCCGGCCAAGGAATTGTTCAGATGCATAATTTAAATTTATAATTTATTGATATTTTTGTAAATATAGAAAAAGGAAAGCCCCTCCCGGGGCTTGAGTGCGGCAGAGTTGTACCAATGGCAGGCAGGGGAGGGCAGTGCTCAAGAACTGATAAAGGTAAGCTCATCCAGAAAACAAACCGCCACTCCCCAGGCGGGTTCGGCCCCCGGAACCTGATCCAATCGCAACACTTGCCCCCGGGCAGTCAAACGGCAGGCGCCCGGCTGATCCAAATGGGGCAAAGAGGAAGAGACTGTGAACTGCAAAATTTGCCCCTGCTTGAGCTTCACTGACGGCGGACATTGGCAATATAGGCCGCCCAGGCTGATGTTTTTGAGAACACCCAGGCCCCCCGGGTCCTCCCCGGCATCCCCATCCGCCTCCTGAACCCATACCGGCATGGTGACTACCAGCCGGTTATGACGACGTCTTTCCGGCACCTTTATTTCCTCCAGGCCGTTGTCTGTAACCGGTTTTTTTTGCAGGGATCATGCCACCTGTCCTCATTTTCTTCCCTGAGGCCTCCCCGGCCGCGGCCGGAATATTCCTTGACTGGAGGTCCCCCTTCCGTTACCATTTGAAAAAAATTGCCGAAATCCGACGCTTGGCGTCTGTCTAAAAAGGGCGAATTATGCCGTTTATCACGGCCATTCTCAATCAAAAAGGGGGCACCGGCAAGACCACCACCACCATCAATCTCGGCGCGGCCCTGGCCTTCCAGGGGCACCGCACCCTGATGGTGGACCTGGACCCCCAGGGCCACACCTCCATCGGCATCGGCGTGGAGCCGGAATCCTTCCGGGAGTCCATGGCCGAAGTCTTCACCGTCCCCAAGAAGAATATCAACGAAGTCGTAGTACAAACTTATATTCCCAAACTCTTTGTAGCTCCGGCCACCATTCACCTGGCCCAGGCCGCGGAACAGGTCTATTCCCGGGTGTTTAGGGAAGCCATTCTGGCCCAGGCCCTCAAGGGGCTGGATTTTGAATTCGTGATCATCGACTGTCCGCCCTCCCTGGGCGTGCTCACCACCAATTCCCTGTATGCCTGCGACTTTATCATTATTCCCTGTCAGATTTCCCGTTACTCCCTGGACGGCCTGGCGGACCTGCTGACCACCATCGAGACCGTCAAATCCCTGGGGTTGGAAGAATTGTTCCAGGGGGATCATTTCCGCATCCTCCTGACCATGTTCGACAAACGCAACCGGATCACCAACGAATATATTCTGGAACAGCTCAAACCCTACCGGGAAAAGACCTTCGCCACCTCCATCATGAAGAATGAGGCCCTGAACCAGGCCCAGATCGCCCAAAAATCCATCTTCGATTACGACCCCAGGAGCTCCGGGGCCCAGGATTACTACCAACTGACTGCTGAGTTTCTGGAGATATGGCAAAAAAGAAACAATTTGCCGGAAAAAAGACCAAACTTGCAGAGCTGCCGCTAACCCGGGTCCTGGAGCAAAAAGCCGGGGACGAAGCCGCCTGGGAGGAACTGCAAACTTCGGGGGCCACCGGCTCCCGGCAGCTTTTGCTGTCCCTGGAAAGATGCGGGGAGGGCGCGGCCGGACCCCTGGCCGCGGCTTATCTGCAGGTTCTGGAGGAATTGCTGGGCTTGCAGGCGGACCTGGAACCGGACAGCGGGTTCCACCACCTCCCGGACCTATGTGCGCCTCCGGCCCGCGTTCCTCTCCAGATCCTGGAACAAGCCCTGCGCCAGGCCCGGGAGGGGCTAGAGGATTTGCATCGGTTGCTTTCAGAGTAAGCAGGGTTTAAGATTTCAACGAAGAACCGGGAAGAATAGTAACCAGTAATCATTGATCAGAAACAGGGTTCGAAAACTCGTTTTCACTGCTCACTGCTTACTGCTCACCGCTCACTTCTCTCACCTCTGTATCCCAAACCTTTCAAAGATAACCGCGCGCCAGAAGCGGGGACCCTCCAGGTTCAGTTGGATGGTGAGAATTTGTTCCTCCTCCCCGGCCTGGAGGATCATCCACTCCCGGAGGTCGTCCCAGTGGCGCACCAGGCGGGAGAGTTCCCCGCCGTCCTCAGGTCCCGGAGGCTGAATGGCGAAGGACCCGCCGCCGTGCATGGGGTAATGGCGGCCGGCGATTTCCGAGGTGAAGGATAAGGTATTCACCCCCGCGACCGGCAGGTAGTTGTCGAAGGCCCGGACCAGGGCCCCCCGGGGCCAATGCCCCCGGAGGATGGGAAAGATGCTGGGGTTGATGGCCAGGTCCGCGCCCTGGTCGGTGAGCTGCCGCGCAGCCTCGGGCTGGCCCCAAAAGTCGATGCACACCGCCAATCCCAGGCGGCCGAAATCGGTGTCAAATACTCGGTAGCCGGCCCCGGGAGTGACGCCGAAGCCCTTGCGCTCCAGGTTGCCCAGGGTGCATTTACGCTGGCGGCCCACCAGGTTGCCGTCCCGGTCAAAGAGGGTGGCGGTGTTATAGCGGCGGCCCTGGCTCTCTTCCACCAATCCCGCCACCAGGTAAGTCTTCAGTTCCCGGGCGGCCAGGGCCAGGGCCTGGTCTCCGGAAAAAGGAAAATATTCCGGGAAGCAGATAAGATCGGCTTCGAGACGCCGGCAGCGCTCCAGCAGCTTCAAGGCCCGGTCCAGGTTTTCCGGGCTGTCCAGTTGGGAGGCGGGGAGAGCTTGAATGAGGATGATTTTGACCAAGAGAGCCATTTAGACCTCTAGGAAGGTATGTGTTTCAGTTATATCATGCGGCTTGAGAGCTATTTTGCTAATTCTAGTGCCTCTTGCGCTTCTCGGGGCAATTGGACGGTTATGAAATAAGATCGGGGATAAAGATAATCCTCTCCGGATTCGTCGATGACTCTGATATACCCCTCACTTTCGGACTCATCATCCGGAATCACCTGATAAATCTTGCGTTTTTCCAAATCGTCGCAGTCCTTATTCTCAATACAGACGACAAATCTATAATCTTCTTTTTTTTTGGCCATAATTTTAATCCAGGAACCTTTTGATTTTCATCTTCCTTTTACCGATTCCGTGAGCCTCATACCAATGTAATTTAGCTTTTCGGATGCGGCCGTTCTGAAGCCTCACCTTTGCAAATCCTTTAAGTTTTCGCCATCGGGCACGACCGAATTGTTTCTGAAGGCGCATGATATCTCGAATGCCGCCCCCGACGGCCATCGTTTCAATTTGCTCAATTTCCCCAATTATCTCAAAATGCACTTAAAATTTCACCCTTATAACCCTGCCTTGGTAGAGCGATCAATATGGGTTCTTAATAAATTCACCAAATGGATAAGAGAAAAATTAAATTTTCTGCTCCTTAAAACGCTGCTCCCTCGCCTCCGGCACTTTCTCGGATTTCAGGTCCTTAACCTGGGCGTTCACCCTGGCCAGGCGCAGGGCCGTGGGGGGATGGGTGCGGTAGATGCCCACGCCCCGCTTTTCCTGGGTCAGCATTTTGGTAAGCAGCGAGGCCAGGGCTTGGGGGTTGTACCCGGCCCGGCTCAAGGTGCGCAGGGCCTCCTGGTCCGCGGCCCATTCCGCGGCACGGCTGTAGCCGTTGGTGGCCATGGTTTTGAAGACGTCGTTGATGGAGTCCTCGTAGTGGGCGGCCATTTCCGCGGCCCGGCCCCCCCGCTCTTTGGCCGCGGCTATACGGCGGTCGGCCACCACTGCCGCCCATCGGGACGAAGCCACGGAGTTGACCCCGTCCCGGTGGGCCACGTGGGCCACTTCGTGGGCCAGGGCCGCGGCCACCTCGTCTTCATTGCCGCAGAGCTTGAGCATGCCCCGGGTGATGAGGATGATCCCTCCGGGACAGGCGAAGGCGTTGGGCTCCGGGCTCTCCAGGACTGCGAAGTGATAACCCCGGAAGGTGTCGGGCCGGGAGGACTTCCGGGCCACGGTTCGGCCCACTTCGTTGACGTAAAGCTGCAGTTTGAGGTCTTGAGCCAACTGATACCCGGTGAGGATGCGGGCGGCCACGGCCCGGCCCAGCCGGTATTCGCTGGCTTCGGGGACGTTCCGGGTAGCCTGCTGCATCCGGGCCACGCGCATTTCCGCCCGGGTGACGGGAGGATGGGCCTGGGGGAGGGCGTCGCTACCGAGCAGCAGGAACGCGGCCGGCAAGGTAATGGCAAGGAAAAATCGTTTCACGGGCAATTCCAACCTTAATTAATCAAATTTAACAATTAAACGGCCAAAAGTCTTCTTTTGATTAAATAAGGTGTCCCAGCAGAGCTGGGACGGACAATCGCCGTTCCCAAGCAGTTGAACATGAGCCTTTGGCTCACCCGGAAACCATGAAAAGCGCAGTAGGGCGGGCGTCTCGCCCGCCACAGTACCGCACAGGCGAGACGCCTGTGCCACTAGGTGATCAGAACTTTACAGGAACAGAGCTTGGGAACGCGGGAGGGCTCGGAGCTTGGGACGAGGTTTAAACCTAAACCTTTGGTCAAAACCAAGAACCAAGAACCCGCGACCCGCAACCCGGAACTCTCAATGCTTATAACCCACCGGCATCACTATAAGAGGTTCATGTTCCCGGGGCAGCTTCAGGGCCTGGCTCAGGGCCTTATCGATGAACGCGCCCACGATGCCCGCACCCATCCCTAAGGCCTCGGCCTGGAGAAAGAGGCTTTGGCCGGCGTGGCCCACCTCCATGTGGGTGTACATGACGCCCCGGTTGCCGTAGCGGGCGGTGCAGCGCTTAAACTCCGCGGCGAAAACCACCATCACCGGCGCGTCCGCCATCCAGGACTGGGTGAGGCAGGCCTTAGCCACCTCAGCCCGGAGGTCGCCTTTCAAGGTGAGCTCCAGGGCGTGATTCTCGGGGCGGTAGCGGTAGAGGCCGGGAGCGAGACCTGCCACCCCCCGTTCTCCGGCCACCAGGTAGATTTCCAGGGGATAGGTGGCGCCGGCTGAGGCCGCGGTGCGGTAGCCCCGGGGATCGGTGATCCCCTGGGTGGCCCACAGGAGTTGGGAGAGCTGTTTCTGATCCAGGGCGCGGGAGGCAAAGAGGCGCACGGTGCGGCGTTTTTGCAGGGCCTCTTCCACGGACATGGAGCCTTTGAGGGAAGGCTGGGGCAGCCGGATTAACTCCGCAGCCGACACAGCCGGGTGCAGGAGAAAGATGCCCCAGGCGACCATCAACATGGGCCAGATGGGATTCATAGTGGCTATGACTCCTGGTTCCCAAGCTGTGCTTGGGAACCCCTTAGTGGCCAAGCTATGCTTGGCGAGACAGCCTCGCAGATGACGCTTACCATTAATTTAAAGGTGTCCAAGCAGAGCTTGGACTGAAATCTTCCCGTTCCCAAGCAGAGCTTGGGAACGAGGGGTGGAAAGCTGTGCCATTTTCATAATTAGTTGCAACCCCTTGGCATGCTTTAAACCCATAACCCATAACCCAGAACCCAGAACCTAGAACCCATAACCCAGAACCCAGAACCTAGAACCCATAACCCATAACCCGGAACCTTTTATCCGGCCCAGGCCCGGAGATGGGCCAGGAGCCGGGTCAGGTCTCCGGGGGTCAGGTGGATTACCAGATCCCCCTCCCGGCAGGGCACGGTACAGGTCCGGAATTCGCCCTTAACAGCAATTTCCACGCGGCCGGCCCGGCCGGACCGAGCCTCCAGGAGAGATTTCTCCGCAAAAATGAATTTCTTTTGGGCAGGAACGTGGCAGGCGGCCAGTATCGGTTGCAGCACGCATTCGGAGGCCGGAGGCGAGGCCGGAGGGGGCAGGGTTAGACTCTGTTCGGCCGCGAACCCTTCGATTTCCTGGACCACATCTTCCCCGGGAGCCAGCTCCAACTCCAGGAAGAGGCCGGATTCCCCTTCATATCCCGCTAATTCCGAACATATCAAGCCACCGACCTTGAGGATCAGGGTGCCGCCGTGTTCGGTCCAGTGCATCCAGACCGGGCCGTCGGGTTCCAGGCGGATGCGGTCCTTGGGGAACAGGGCCTGCAATCGGGAACAGTGCAGCAGCATGACTTTTCTCCAGCTTTATGGTTCATAGGAGGCCAGGGGCCAGTAATCAATAATCAGTAATCAGTGATCGGTGATCGGTTTCCAGTGGTCAGTGTTCGTCATGAGTTACGGGGCAAACATTTTGGATGCAAAGGCCGGCCACTCTCACTGCTTACTGCTTACTGCTCACTTCACCATTATAGCAGCAAGCCTTTCCCGCGTTTGGAGAAATCTGCCGGGATCCAGTTTTCCCGCTTCGTTTCTTGACCCAGTCTGATATGCACATTATAATTTAGAAAAATTATTGTGGAAATCCTAGATGGGAGGGGATCATGGCTTATTCCCCAATTGTTATGGATCATTTCAAAACCCCACGCAACGTGGGGGAAATCCCGGATGCGGACGGCCTGGGGGAAGTGGGCAATCCCGTATGCGGGGATATGATGAGCGTCTATATCAAGGTGGAAGGCGACCGTATCGCGGACATCAAGTTCAAGACCTTCGGCTGCGGCGCGGCCATTGCCGTTTCCAGCATGATCACCGAATTGGCCAAGGGCAAGACCCTGGAAGAGGCCATGAAGATCAAGAACTCGGACGTGGCCAAGGCCTTAGGCGGACTGCCGCCCAATAAGCTCCACTGCTCCAACCTGGGGGCCGACGCGCTGCATTCCGCCATTAAAAATTACCTGGACCGCAAGTCCGGTAAGGTGGTGGCCAAGGAAGAAGGGGAGCCCCACCACCCGGAAAGGGGCGCGGCCTGCTATTGCCCTTATTGCGAGAAGAAGGTGGAGGAAGAGTCTCCCTTCTGCATCTTCTGTGGCAAAGAAATGCCCCACGACCACGATCACTGATCATTCCCGCGCAACTTTGGAAAGGATGCCGCCATGGGCTTCATCTATCTAGACCACCAATCCGGCACGCCCCTGCACCCTAAGGTGCAGGAGGCCATGATTCAGCAGATCCAGACCATCTTCGGCAACCCTTCCAGCGACCACCAGGTGGGACAGCCCGCGGCCGCGGTTTTGGAAAAGGCCCGGGCCCGGACCGCGGCCCTGATCAACGCCAACCCCCCGGAGATAGTCTTTACCTCCGGAGGCACGGAGTCCAACAATCAGGCCATTAAAGGCGTGGCCATCGGCCTGCGGGAAAAGGGGCGTCACATCATCACTTCCAACATCGAGCACAAGTCGGTGCTCAATTCCCTGCGCACCCTGCGGCTCCTGGATTACCGGGTCACTTCCCTGGACGTGGACCAATATGGGTTGGTGGATCCCGGGGCGGTGGAGAAGGCCATCACCCCGGAGACCATCCTCATCAGCGTCATGCTGGCCAACAACGAGATCGGCACCATCGAGCCCATCGCCGACATCGCCAAAATCGCCCAGAAGCATAAGATCATCATGCACACGGACGCGGTGGCCGCTACTGGCAACATCCCCGTGGACGTCCAGGAATTGGGGGTCAATCTCCTGAGCCTGGCGGCCAACCAGTTCTACGGTCCCTCCGGGGTGGGCGCGCTCTATGTGCGCAAGGGCACCCCGGTATGGCCGCTCTTGGACGGCGGCACCCAGGAAAACAAACGCCGGGCCGGCACGGAGAATCTCGTGGGCATCGTCGGGTTGGGCCAGGCCGCGGAATTGGCCAAAGAAGCCATCCCCGCCCGCCAGGCCCGGCTCCGGGCCTTAAAGGAGCGTCTGGAGCAGGGCATCAAAGCAAGGATTCCGGAGATTCACGTCAACGGGCACCCCACCCTGAATCTGCCGCACCTGCTGTCCGTTTCCGTGGAATATATCGAAGGCGAGAGCCTGATGCTCATGCTGGACGACGAAGGCATCGTGGTGGCCACCCGCTCCGCGTGCGCCTCCGGGTCGCTCCGGGCCTCCCACGTGCTCATCGGCACCGGCATGGATTTCGCCACCGCCCAAGGGACCCTGGTCTTCACCTTGGGTGAGGAAAACACGGACGCCGAAATCGACCGGGTCCTGGAAGTGATGCCGGGCATCGTCCAGACCTTGCGGGAGATGTCGCCTTTGTACAAAAAATCCCCCCATTAACGGCAACCCATTAATTTGATGCAGAAAAAAGCCGCAAACCGGCTTTTTTTTATGCAAATATGGCGTCTTTGCGTGAGTCTCTAGGCAAAATTTGCCCTTGCGACCAGATGGACAGGGAATGAAATCTGAGGAAAACCTCGGGATATTGAATCATTAGCCCCTCCGGTACGGGATTTGCACCAAGGATGGCCACAGGAGGTGGGCCATGATTGCGTTAATCCCGCAAATCGAGTCCAGTCTTGCCTATCTGCGGCCGGAGGCCGGAACGACCCAGTCCCAGGACAGCTTTGCCGAGGTGCTCAAAGCCGCGTCCGCCCAGGCCCCGCCCCAGCCGGCGGCACCCCCTCAATATGTGGTGCAAAAAGGTGATAATCTCTCGGAGATCGCAAAGAAGTTAGGGTACTCCGACCCCAGGGAACTGGCCCGGGCCAATGGCCTGAAGAACGCCAATCTGCTCCAGGTGGGCCAGGTGCTTAATCTGCCCCCGGGCGAGGCCGGCCGACAGAGGACCCCGGCCATTGCGGTCGCGGCTAAAGCGACCCGGGGAGAAAAGAACTCCGAAATGCCGACCCAGGAAAAACAGGTGGCAACCCGGGCCGGGACCCTGGTCACGGCTTCCTGGTACGGCGCGAACCACGCAGGCAAACGCATGGCCAACGGCCGGCCCTTCGATATGTACGCCGATACCGCGGCCCACCGCAGCCTGCCCATGGGCACCAGGCTCCAGCTCACCAATCCCGCCAACGGCCGCAGCGCCACCGTGGAAATCACCGACCGGGGGCCCTTCATCCGGGGCCGGAACCTGGACGTCTCCTACGGGGTGGCCCGGAAATTGGGGATGGTGGAGCAGGGAGTGGCCAAACTGCGCATGGACCAAAGCTAGTAGGACGGCTGTCCCTCGATTTGGGCCCGGAATTGGGCCACCGCCCGGGGAATCAGCCGGCGTAGAAAGACGGCCTGGTCCATGGGGTGGAGAGCGCGGTAGCTGTCGTATTCCGGATGTCTCTCGGAGAGCTGCGGCAGCTCCCGGGCGAAGGCCGCGCCTTTGCGCCAGGCCTGCTGCAGCAACTCGATCAAAGGGGTGTCCATGCCCGGCACCGCGTCCACCCAGCCCAGGCGGCGCATCACTTCAAACCGCACCCGGTCCACCAGTGCGAAAGCGGTGTCCATGATCTTCAGCTTCACCTGGTAATCCAGGTCGTCCAACCTAAAGCGCACCGATCCCCCCAGCCCCCGGGCGCCCATGATCAGATCGAAATAAACGTAGAGATTGTCCTCCCCCGGGCTGGCCAGGTACAGCAGGGTGGCGGGGCTTAAGTCCTGGAGGCGGGTTTCCGGGCCGAACTGCTCCTTGAAGCGGGCCAGCCAGGAGCGGAAGGCCTGGTCCGCGGCCAGCTTGCGGCGGAAGCCCTCCAGGTCGATGACTTCAGCCATGGTGGTTCCCGCCCCTCTGGCCCATCAACCTGAGGCTCCTAAAGATGTAATGCACTCCGCTGATGATGGTGAGGCCGCAGGTCAGCCAAAAAAGGAAGGGAAACAACAACGGCGGCAAGGGCCAGATCTTTCCCACCAACACCACCAGGATGGTAAAGATTTGCACGGTGGTGGTCCATTTGCCCATCCAGGTGGGGGAAATATTCAAGGGTAAGTCCGCCAGCCGGAAAATGATCACCCCCAAGGCCAGGGCCAGGTCCCGGCTCAGGACCACTACCGTCAACCAGGGGGGGATGACCCGGGCAATGCTCAGGGCCACGAAGCTGGCGGACATGAGGAGCTTGTCCGCCAGGGGGTCGAGGTAAGCTCCCAAGGGGGACCTCTGGCGCCACCTGCGGGCCACCAGGCCGTCCGCCAAGTCGCTTAAACCCGCGAGGAGAAAAACCAGCAACGCTTTGCGGTATTGCCCCTGGATCAAACAAATAATGAACAGGGGCGTCAGGAGAATGCGAGCCAGGGTGATGATGTTGGGAATGGTGAGGCTGGCTCGGGTATCCGACCGAGGGGCCATAATGGATAATATTTCTACCACAAAACCGGGGGAAAGCCAATGTCTGGGGAGCGGCAAGGAGTTTTTCCGGGCAGTCTTTTGAAAAACCCTAATCTTGAAAAAATTCACGTAGCGCCGCTAGCATCTCCGGCACTTGCTCCGGAGCATACCACCGCACCTCCGAATCGCCCCGGAACCAGGTGAGCTGCCGCTTGGCGTAGCGCCGGGTGTCACGCTTCAGCAGTTCTATGGCTTCCTCCCAACACCACCGGCCCTGGAGAAAGGCGATGAGATGCCGGTAGCCCAGGGCCTGCAAGGGTTTCAGGTCCGGGGGATAACGCTCCAGCAGTCCCCGCACCTCTTCCAGCCAGCCTAAAGCCAGCATGGCCTCCACCCGGGCCTCGATGCGCCGGTTCAGCTCCTCCCGGGGCCGGATCAGGCCCAACTTCAGGGTGATGTAGGGGGCATCCCGGAATTGGTGGGAGTCGTGCCAGGCCGACAAAGGCTCGCCGGTGGCCTCGATCACTTCCAAGGCCCGGAGGACCCGGTAGGTGTCGTGGGGGTGGAGCCGCCAGGCGCTGGCCGGGTCCAGCTTACGCAGGCGTTCGTGGAGCGCGGCCAGCCCCTGGTCCGTCAATTCCCGGCGCAGGCGTTGGCGGATGCGCAAGTCGGGGCTGCCTTCCAGGAACAGGCCGGAGAGCAGGGCCTTGAGATACAGCCCCGTCCCCCCCGTCACCAGGGGCGGCACACCCCGGGAGTGGAGGCCGGCAATGATCTCCCGGGCGTCATGGGAGTAGCGGGACGCGTCATAAGGTTCCGGCGGGTCCGCCACGTCCACCAGGTGGTGGGGGACCAGGACCCGTTCCTTAAGGCTAGGTTTGGCGGTGCCGATGTCCAGTTCCCGGTAGACCTGGAGGGAGTCGGCATTGACGATCTCGGCGCCGATGGCCTGGGCCAGCTCCAGGGCCACCGCGGTTTTCCCCACCGCAGTGGGGCCTACCAAAACCGCCACCTTGCTTTTGGGCGTTCCTTCCATTAACGTAAAAAGCCTTGACGGATTTCATTGAAAGGAATCAGACGCCACAAAGGCCGGCCGTGGGGGCAGTGGGAGGAGACCTTCAGTTCGTCCAGTTGCTTTAACAGGGCCTGCATTTCTTCCAACAGCAGCTCCTGCCCGGCCTTGATGGCCCCCCGGCAGGCCAGATAGAGCCGGGCCTTCTCCAGGACCGTCTGGGGCTGGGTGGCGCTTTTCAGCGGCGCCAGGGCCTCCACGGTCTCCAGCACCGCGGCCTCCAGGTCCGCCTGGGCCAGGCAGGGGGGCGCGGCGGTGATCAGGAAACTGGCCCCCCCGAAAGGCTCCAGCTCCAGGCCCGCCCGGGCCAGGTGCTCCAGGTTTTGTTGCAGCCAACCGGCCTGGGCCGGCGGCACCTCCACCACTTTGGGAAAAAGCAGCGGTTGGCGGGCCGGCGCGTCTCCGGCCTGGAGCATTTCATAGAGGACGCGTTCATGGGCCGCGTGCTGATCGATGAGGACCAGACCCTCCGGGCATTGGGCCACAATATAGGTGGCGGCAAATTGGCCGATGATGATCAAGTCCTGGAACTTCCAGGTCATTCCGAAAATCCCCGGAGGGGGGGCCGGAGCCGCGGCGGTCACGGGGCTGGAAAAGGGCGCGGTCTCCCGCATGGGTAAAGGCGCGGCCCGGAACGCTTCGAAGGCGGCGGGCGCCGGGGCCCCCGCCTCCCGGGCCTGGGCCAGGCCGCCGGGACTCCAACTCACGGTATAGCGGGGTTCCTCCCCTTGGGTCCCCAGACCTTGGCGCAGGGCGGTGAGCAGCAAGGTGAAGATCCGGCCCGAATCCTGGAAGCGGATTTCGGTCTTGGCCGGATGCACGTTGACGTCCACCAGGTCCGGGGGCACATCGAGACGCAGGACCACCGCGGGATGCCGGCCCTTGGGCAGCAACCCCTGGTAGGCTTCTCTGAGCGCCGCCCCCAGGATACGGTCCTGAACCACCCGGCGGTTGACCAGGAGCACCTGGAAGCGGTTGCTGGCCAGGGAAAAATCCGGCACAGAGAGGAGCCCTCTCACCCGCACCCCGCCGCCGTCCAGATTAAAGGGCAGCAGATGCGCGGCCACTTCCGCGCCCAGGACCGCGGCCACCCGCTCGGTCAATGTTCGGGCCGCGGGCGCGGCCAACAGGGTCCGGGCCGGGGTTTTCAGCAGGAAATGCACTTCCGGGTAACCCAGGGCCAGATGGCGCAGGCCCTCCACCATATAGGCCTGCTCCGCGTCCTTCGAGCGCAGGAACTTGCGCCGGGCCGGAGTATTGAAAAAGAGCTGGGACACGGTCACCTGGGTGCCGGGAGGCGCGCTCCAGGGCGAGGATTCTTCAATTTCCCCGGCCATTGCCACAATACGGTAACCCCCGGTTTGTCCGGGGGGGCAGGTAATCAGCTCCAGGCGGGAGATTGCGGCGATGCTGGGGAGGGCCTCGCCCCTAAACCCCAGGGTGGAGATATTCAAGAGGTCCGTTTCCAGCCGCAGTTTGCTGGTGGCGTGGCGCTTTAAGCTTAAGAGCGCTTCTTCCGGGGTCATGCCGCAGCCGTCGTCCACCACGCGGATACGGCCCCGGCCCCCTTCCTCGATCTCCACGGTGATGGTCTCGGCCCCCGCGTCCAGGGCGTTTTCCACCAGTTCCTTGACCACCGCCCAGGGCCGGGTGATGACCTCGCCGGCGGCGATCTGCGCGGCCACCTGGGGGGTGAGGATGCGGATGCGGCTCCGGGATTCCACTTGCCTTGCGAACCTCATCGGTTATAATGCCGTCAAGGAGGGCTGTGATCCGGTTCTTCTTCCCCGCCCCGCCGGTCATTCGAATTGGCCTTCTTCTGACCGCGGGGCTTTTTCCTTGGAAGGGGCAGGGGGCCTTGGAGGCTCTTACCCCTTCCTCCACTATAGCAAAAATTTCTGGGGCATGGGAGGCGGATTTATGAGTCGGGACAAAGAGCAGGCCGCGGCCTTGAGCCCCCGGGAAGAACTCCTGATGAAGGTGGCCAAGGAAATCGTGGTGAAATTCATCGAGGTGGGCCGCGTTTCTCCCTCCTCCTTTGCCGAGACTTTTAAGACGGTGATGGATACGTTGCGCCAGTCTTTTAAGGCCTAGTTATTGTGGAAGGGCAAAGGGTGGGGCGATCAGCGATCAGCTTTCAGCTTAGGAAAAGAAGCTTTCAGCGGTCAGCTTTCAGCTTTCAGCTAAAGAAAAAACAAAAAACCTGGTCCAAAATAGAATTCGTCGATTACGGGGTATGCTTTCTTTTTTTAAGCTGACAGCTGATAGCTGACAGCTGAGAGCTTATCAATAAGCCATAGGAAGGAATAGAATGCGCCGCGCCGCGGGCCGGGGGCCAGAAGAGTTAAGACCGGTGAACATCACCCCGAATTACCTGGAGTATGCGGAAGGCTCCGCGCTGGTGGACTGGGGCCGCACCCGGGTCTTGTGCGCGGCCTCCGTGTTGGAGCAGGTGCCGCCTTTCCGGGAATACACCGGCAAGGGTTGGGTCACCGGCGAATACGGCATGCTGCCCCGGTCCACCCACACCCGGCAACTGCGGGAAGGCTTGAGCGGCAAGGTCTCGGGCCGCACCTACGAGATTCAGCGCCTCATCGGCCGCTCGCTCCGGGCCGTGACGGACCTCCAATCCCTGGGACCCCGCACGGTGGTCCTGGACTGCGACGTGCTCCAGGCGGACGGCGGCACCCGCACCGCCGCCATCAGCGGGGCTTTGGTGGCTTTGGCCCTGGCCCTGGAAAACTTAAGGCGCCAGGGTTTTATTGACACCATGCCCTTGCGGGAACAGGTGGCCGCGGTGAGCGTGGGGCTGGTGGGGGGACGCCTGCTGTTGGACGTGGATTACGAGGAAGACTCCCAGGCCGCGGTGGACGCCAATTTCGTGGCCACCGGCAAAGGCGGCCTCATCGAGGTCCAGGCCACCGGGGAGAAGGGGCCGTTCCCCCAGGCCCTGATGAGCGAGATGCTGGCTCTGGCGAGTAAGGGTTTGGCGCAAATCGCCCGGATTCAGGAGGAAGTGCTGGCCCCATGCCTGCCCCTACCCTGGTGATGGCCACCCGCAACGCCGGCAAGGTGCGGGAGCTTAGGGACCTGCTTAAAGGCTTAGGCGTTGAGCTGTTGAGCCTGGCCGATTTTCCGGACCTGCCGGAGATTCCGGAAGAGGGGGCCACTTTCGCTGAAAACGCGGCCGCCAAGGCCAAAGAAATCGCTCGGCTGACGCATCTCCCGGCCCTGGCGGACGACTCCGGCCTGGAGGTCGAAGCGCTCAAAGGGCGTCCCGGGGTTTTTTCGGCCCGATACGCCCGGGATCGGACGAAGCCTGCGGCCCCCGGCGACGCCGACAACTGGCGCAAGCTCCTGGACGAAATGGCCGGGGTGCCCCGGGAGCAACGCGCGGCCAGGTTTGTCTGCGAAATCGCCCTGGCCCTGCCGGATGGCCGGGTCTTTACCGCTCACGGCGAGTGCCCCGGCTCCATCGCCCCGGAGCCCAAGGGCGAACACGGCTTCGGCTACGACCCGGTCTTCTGGGTGCCGGAGTACAGCTGCACCATGGCGGAACTGGAGCCGGCAGTGAAAAACCGCATCAGCCACCGGGCCCGGGCCCTGGCGGCGTTGCTGGAGCTGCTGGCGGACCTCAAGGACGAACTATAAATAACAGTTTTCAGTTTTCGGTTTTTCGTTTTCTGTAAAATAAAGACTGTAAGAAAAGGGAAATGAACCGAAAACCGAAAACCGAAAACCGAAAACTTTCTTATCGGGACGTGGCGCAGCCTGGTCAGCGTGCCTGCCTTGGGCGCAGGAGGTCCCCGGTTCAAATCCGGGCGTCCCGACCAGTTTTTTAAGGTGCAGCATGGCTCTTACTGCCATCCATCCCGGCAAGCACCTCGCCGAACAGCTCGAAGCGCTGGACTTGAGCGCCGCGGCATTGGCGCGCAATCTTCGGGTACCCACAAACCGCATCACTGAGATTCTCAATGGTCGCCGCGCCATCACCGAGGACACGGCCTTGCGTCTGGGGCATTTCTTCGGCACCAGCCCGGAGTTCTGGCTGAACCTCCAGAAAATCTATGAAATGCGTCTAGAGGAGGGTTCGCTATGAAGCTGTTATTATCAGCCATCGGCATCTTGCTACTAATGGGAGTCACCATGGCCAACGCGCAGGGAAAATTTGAAAAAGATGTCATCAAGACCAAGGCCGGGGACCTGGAGATCACTTTTATCGGCCACGGCACGCTGATGTTCGCGTTCGGGGGCAAGATCATCCACGTGGACCCGGTGGGGCAGTACGCGGATTACAGCCAAATGCCCAAGGCGGATTTGATCCTTATCACCCATGAGCATGGGGACCATCTGGACCCCAAGGCGGTGGCCGCGCTGCAAAAGGCCGGGACCCAGATCGTGGTGAATCCGGCCGGCGCCGGCAAATTGCCGGGAGCAGCGGTCCTGAAGAACGGGGAGAAGAAGACCTTTGCCGGGTTGGAGATCGAGGCCGTGCCCGCCTACAACCTGGTGCACAAGCGGGACAGCGGCGAGCCCTTCCACCCCAAGGGCCGGGACAACGGCTACGTCATTACCTTCGGGGACAAGCGGGTCTATGTGGCCGGGGACACGGAGAACACTCCGGAGATGAAGGCGCTCCCAAACATCGACATCGCCTTTCTGCCCATGAACCTCCCCTACACCATGACCCCGGAGATGGTGGCGGATGCGGCAACGTCCTTCAAACCCAAGATTCTCTATCCTTACCATTACGGCAAGACGGACCCCGCCAGGCTGGTGAATCTGCTTAAGGATAACAAAGAGATCGAGGTGCGGGTCCGGAAGATGGAGTAGATATGAAGATTAAACCATACACCGAAGTACAACCCACCCTCTTCAACAGCGACATCGCCAAGGGCGTCGCGGCCCGGGTGGTTTTAGGCAAGGCCGATGGGGCCGAGAATTTTTATCTGCGGGTCTTCGAGATTGCCCCCGACGGCCATACCCCCAGGCATTCCCATGCCTGGGAGCATGAAATGTTCATCCATGCCGGAGCAGGTGAAGTTTACGGCAACGGGCAGTGGCAGCCCTTGAGCCCCGGAAAGGTGGTGCTCATCCCCGGGAACGAAGAGCATCAGATGCGGAATGTGGGCCGGGAGCCGCTGGTGGTAGTCTGCCTGGTCCCGGGGAGCGCGCCGGAGTTGTAGAGAGAAGCTGTCGGCAGTCAGCCGTCAGCTTTCAGCAAAATCAACGCCGCCCCGACTGCTTGGCGGTGCGCGCGGCAATCAGTGGTGCGGTGTCTGCAACTCATAGCAGAAATCGTTGCTCTGAAAAACTGACCTTAACTTAAGCCCTTCAGTAAGAATATTGGGGGAAGAACCTCAAGCACCGGGTTCCTTCAGGTCCCGGTGCTGGTCTGTTTCGGCCCGGCGGCCAGGTCCGTTCCTAGGCCCGCCCGGCCCTTTTTCTTCTAAAGACAATCCCTGATTTGACCGATGAATAGGATATTCAACCCTACGAGCGAAAGAGGTGCGCACCTATGAAACCCGAGATTAATATGAATATGAAAGTCCTGGTAGTTGATGACTTCGCCACCATGCGGAAAATAGTCCGGAATATTCTCAAACAGATAGGATTTACCAATATTGTTGAGGCCGACGACGGGGCCAATGCCTTATCGCTGATCAAGGAAGATAAAATAGACTTTGTGGTGACGGATTGGAATATGCCGAAAATGACCGGTCTTGAACTACTCAAAAATATTAGAGCCCAGGAGAATGGCAAAAACCTTCCGGTCCTGATGGTCACCGCCGAAGGATTAGCGGAAAACGTGGTGGATGCGGTTAAGGCGGGAGTGGATAACTATATCGTTAAACCCTTTACCGCGGATACCATCCAGGCCAAGATCGAACAGATTTTCGCCAAACGCCAAGCCAATACTTAAGAGGAAACCTTCATGAACGTGGAATTTATTAATCCCTTCCTCAGCGCCACCATAGGGGTCTTGAAAACCATGGCCTTTACCGAGGTGCAAGCTGGAAAGCCTTTCTTGAAGAAGGACAAAATCTCCCACGGCGATGTTTCCGGCATCGTCGGCATCACCGGCCCCCCTAACGGCTCCATGTCTCTGACGTTCAGCAAGGCCTGTATTGTGCAAATGGTGTCCAACATGTTGGGGGAGAACTTTCAGGAAGTCAATGACGACATCAGGGATGCCGTGGGGGAGTTGTCCAATATGATCTCCGGCACCGCGCGCAATGATTTGGGCAAAAAGGGTTTTTCCTTTAAGACCTCCATTCCCACGGTGGTTTCCGGTCCGGGGCACGAAATCAGACACATGTGCAGAGCGCCCACCATAGCCATTCCTTTCAAGACCACGGCCGGGGATTTTGTGGTGGAGATAAGTTTTGAGAACGGCAGACAGTAATACAGGTTTCAGTTATTATTTGGACTAAGATTATCAATACTCTCATACCAACCGGAGAATATTGACCCCGAAAAAAGATTGACGTTTGGCGCGCAGAATAATTTATAATTGGCGCAAGGCCCGCTGACGCGCACATCCGCCCTCCCCAGGCCTGGAATACCGGAAATAATTTTATCTGGAGGAACCGGCATGAGAGCGAGGAAAGCCTTGAGAGTGTTGGTAGTGGCCACGCTGGTATTAGCTTTGGCCACGCCCGCCATGGCCGACTGGCAATCCCTGGGATGGGCCTTCTTCGGTCTGGCCGCCTTCAACACCGCGGTGGCTACCGCCGCCCTGGCCCGGCCCCGGGTAATCGTAGCGCCGCAGCCGGCATATGTGGCCCCGCCCCCGGGTTATTACTCTCCCCCGCCCGCCCCGAACTATCCCCCCGCCGAGAACTATCCCAGCGGCTATTTTTACCGGCCGGCGCCCTATGGCTATTTTTACCGCTAGGCGGTAAAAACCTTTTCCCCGTGGAGCCAGCGTTCCACCGGACGCGGCTGGCTAAGGCAATCCAGAAGGGCCCGGGCCAGCTCCAGGGGTCCGGACTGGCAGCCCACGGCTTGGCAGCCGCGTTGCAGCCCCTGGCTGATGGAGAAATAAACCTCGTGGCGATGGGCGTAAAACGGGGGACTGGTGAGATCGCGTTTTTTGTAAGCCGACTCACACATTTTCGCATCTAGCGAATGCATCGCCCGGCACACCAGGGGCCGGGCCGGGTATGCCGAACACCTGCGGTCCCGGAGGAGAGGGCAGGGGGGCCTGATCCTGGCCATCTCCACCTTGCTTTTCCCCTCCTGGAGTTCAAGGGAGCGGCGGAGGGCCGCCAGCAAATCTTCTTGCTGCGCCTCCGTAAAATGCCCCTCCACATAATGCCCCAGCAATAATGCCTCCGGCGGCGTTAGTTCCACCTGGTTGCGGCAACAGAAATCGCAGCCTGCTTGGCAGGCAATGGGGGCGGGCAGGGGAGTGGCGGATTCGATCAGGGAGATGACCTGTTCCGCGAACAGAACGGCGCTGCGGGCCAGATCAAAAGCCTTTTCTCCGGCCCCGGCGCCGTAGTAGACGATTTCAATGACTTTGGCTTGTTGCAGCTCTGCCAGCCGTTCGTCGATGGGAGTATGTTGCTTTTTAGGCAAACAGCTTCTCCGCCAGGCGCTGCAAGGGCGCGATTCCCTGGATTTCGGTCTCAAACAGCGGCACCAGGGCCCGGACGTCGCCGTCAAAGAGTTTCCAGATGGTCTGCATATGCTCCGCCTGCATCTCCCGGCGGTTCTTGACGAATTCCGGGGTGGCGGCCGGGTCGCCCTCGGGCAAGAGGCCGTTGACCACGATTCCGCCCACGGGGATACCGAAGTCGTGGAACCATTTGAGGAACCGGGTGATCACCGCGATGGGCAGGGCCTCCGGCAGGGTGACGAAGAAGAAGGAAGTAAGCTCCGGGTTGGTGAGCAGCTCCCGGGCATGGCCCATGCGCTCCCGGAAACTTACCAGGTATTCCATCAGGGGATCGGCCTCCTCCTTTTTGGAGAAGGAGAGCAACTGGCGCAGGGACTTGGCCTCTTCCCGGCTCCGGACCATCTTATCCACCCACAGGGAATAGATCTTGGACATGCCCAGGAGCCGCCGGGCATTGGCAGTGGGCGCGGTGTCGAAGACGTAGACGTCGAATTCTTCCCCGAACATCAGGTCCAGCATGTTCTCGAACATGGCGGATTCTTCAAACGCGGGGTTCAAAGTGGCCGCGTCCACGAATTCATCGGCCTTAAGCTGCAAATCCGCAAACCGCAGGAACCAGTTGATCTTGTCCCGGATGTCCTTCTTGGATTTTTCGATGGTCTCCCGGGTGTCGATCTCGTAAGCGGAGGCCTTATCCACCCCCGGCAACGGCGTGATTTTGCCGAAGACCTCCAGCCCCAGGAGGCCGGAGAGGGAGTGTACCGGGTTGGTGGAGGCGAGCAGCGTCCGCTTGCCCTGGCTGGCCAGCCAGAGGGCCGTGGCTCCGGCCATCACGGTTTTGCCCACCCCGCCTTTGCCGCCGAAGAAGAGGAACTTGAGGTCGGGATGGTTCTTGAGGTAGTTGCGCATATTGACGGTGATCTGGTTTTCCATGACGCCTCACTCGCAGAGATAATCCGCCACCCGGGAAATCATGGGCAGGCCGGTGACGTCCCGTTCCAGCTCCGGCACCTGGGTGAGCACCTGGGCCCCGAAGGTTTCTTTGATCTTGGCCAGGTACTTCCCCTGCATCTCCAGGCGGCGGCGCAGGTACTCGGGGATATGCTCCTGCCCCAGGGAGGCGGGCAGCACCCGGTTGACGATGTAGCCTGAAAGGGGCACCTTGAACTTGCTGAAGAGTTCCGCGGCCTTGAGAGTGTCGACGATGATCATGTCTTCCGGCACCAAGACGAAGAAGAACGCGGTTTTCTCCTTGTCCGTCAGGATGCGGGAGCTGGACTGGATACGGTCTTTGATGTAGAGCAGTTCGTCCAGGATGGCGTCCTCATCCATGGTCTGGTCCCGCTTCAAATGCGCCGCCACCTGGTCGTACTCCCGCATCTGCTCCCGTAAGGAGGTAATTTTGCCGATCCAGGCGTCGTACACCGTGGCCATGGAGAGGTAGTAGAGGGCGTGGCCCAATGGCACCAAATCGTAGATGTAATAGTCGTAGTCCCCGGCCACCACGATGTCCACCACCGCGTCAAAGATGGCGGATTCCTCCATGGCCGGCTCCGCGGACGCGGCCTGGATGTAGGACTCGATCTCCTCGGGGAGGTCCTTGAAACCGTACATGTCCCTGATCTTCTGGCGGATTTCCTCCTGGTAGGCCTTGACCCGCTGGTCCGCGTCGATCTCCTGGGCCCAGAGGTTGTCCGCCACCTTGATGGGCCCCTTGCCGAAGAGGTCTTGTTTAAAGATGTCGCTCAGCGACGCCTGGGGGTCAACGGAAAAGACCAGGACCTTGTGGCCCTGGGACGCGAGCCAGTAGCCCGCGGCCGCGGAGAAGGTGGTCTTGCCCAACCCCCCCTTGCCGCCGAACATCAGATAGCGGCGTTCCGGGTGTTCCTTGATGAATGTGGCGAGTGAAATGGGGCACCTCCGATCTATTGCTGGAAATTATCTCGATTAAATTTTAGTATTAATTCAAATAAGGAATTTATTCATATGGACACAATCTTGATTTCCTTTATTCGATAAAAGGGCTTATTCGGTTTTTCTACGGTAACCAGCACATCAGCACTCGTTTCAATTGCAGCTTCAGCATGAAGAGCGTCAATAGCACTAAGCCCGTAACGGCAAGCTAACGCAATTGCTTGTTCGGTTATCAAACTATTGGCATGAACATATGTTGAAGCATTGTCGATGAACCCCTGCATAAAAAGTAGCTCTTCTTCATTTTTAAAAAAGGTAGGTTTTGGTATCAATTCCAGTTTTAGGTAGTCGCTCACTACGAATTCGCGGTCATTGTCCTCAATAACTTCCATTGCTTTTTGACAGATATCATCCTTTCCTCTGAATGCAGCTATAAGAACGCTCGCATCAACAAATGTCTTTGTTTTAGACATTAAATTACTTCCCCCCGGCGAAGCTGAACTTCTCTAATAATTTCATCACGGTCCAATAATGTAAGCCCTTTAGCAATTGCTTTGTTCCGTAAAGCCATTAACCTCTCCCCCAAGGCGGTCTTCGGGCGGTATTTTGGCCTCTCGGTACCATCCCATACTGTAATATTACATACTGGAATGGAAGAACTAGATGATTCGATAGCCTTGTAATATGGTTTGTCCAGAGGGATTTCAGGGGGATAAGTAATATCTGCACTTAAAAAAGCAAGCATGGCAAGAAGTGCAGCACTAGTGGAAAAGCTTTCTTCTGAACGCCGACGAGCTAGTATCGGTTCTGTAACGGTCATAAGAGCCTCAGTATTCAGGTTCAAGCAGTGTTTCAGTTTCTTTAGTAAGAATGTGAAAGAACAGATTTTTATTGAGCAAATGTGCCTGATTTAAAAGTGTGCGGAATTCTTCCCAGAATTCGTTTGTTTCTTGCTGATAAATGGTATCAATATCAATTAATAACCCTTCAAATTGTTCTCCTGTCGAAAAAACTGCTTGGGCAGGGGATGCGATCTGTACAATATGCCGGAATCCATTCTCACGAAGCTCTGTGCGTAATTGAACGGGATTAGCAGTCAGCTCATGAATCCCCAACCTTATTACAATCTGTAATGGGTTAAGAGAGGGCTTTTCACTTAATTGTATAACATCAATGTATTTCAATGAAAACCGTTCTAGCCGCGTAAGCAAGTTTGTCGTCTTTAGCATATCTGCCAATTGTAGTATCTTAGGTTCAAACTCACCCCACCCCGTATATGGGCGACGGCAACTCAACGAAACGACATGCTCTCCTATCTGAATCGAATATGGGGAGCCTTCTAATCGAACGGTTGGCACATAGCGTAAATTCGCATCCTGTTGTAGAACTGCACGTGGCAGATTCGAAGCCGGCAAACGTTCGGTTTTTGGAAATGAGGTTCCCATTGCCTGATAAATTAGACCTGGTAACAGTTCTGCAACCGACTCTTTATCACTACTAAACCGAACTTCCCATACTGCCTCTATCAGAGGTTCTTTTTTAAGTCGCTTTGGAACAGGTCGGTTATTTTTGGCCATAAAAACTCCGCTCAAAATTATAGAAAATTCTTAAGATATTAACATCGATTTTTGCTTTACTCCAATTTGTTAGGGAAATATGGGTTTGGTATCAATCGGCCAGATCAATCTTTATCCTGCATCCCCTTTTTGATTCCCCTGATAATGGGGGAGATAATGCTAAACAGAAACAGCACCCATAAGACCATTTTCAGGGGTGGCGGCAGATAGGCGGAGAGAAAAAATATCGCCAGGGTGATGAGGATGACCGCCCAGGTGTCGGCCAGTCTTTGTTTGAGATAGTTTCTCAGCCTTTCTATGGCCATATCATTCATTTAAGAGCCGTTCAATTTCAAGGATGAAAGACCGGGCATCTTCAACGGTTAATCTTGCCGTGGATTCGCTAACTTCATCAAAAACTTCATAATCTGCGGTTTCACGAACCTGACGGGCATTTAATATTATGCCGTGAAATTTAGGGTCTACCCTCCCAGTTTTCGCAAATTCTCTGCCAAACACCGAAGCAACGGATGAATGTTTTACCGCTTTAATGCCATGGGCTTTTAAAAGGGCCTGGGCCGAGTAAAATACCGCGTAATATGCCCTACTGGCGGCATCGCCAAAATCCTCGCTGGTCAAGAGCCTGCCCGCAAGTTCCAACGCATGGCGGCCTTGGTCATCAAGGCATTAACTTCCGCCGAAAGATTCACATGTGAACCCCTTCTTGGGCCACCTTGCAATAAAAAGAAAACCCTTGCTCTTGTAAGAAGGAAAATCTTTTGGCGTCAAAGACCTTGAGAGAAATGAGCGGGTAAAAATCATGGTCCCACATAACCTGGTAAGCCGCGTCTTGCAAGGATTCTTCCATTTCCGGAGTCAAATCCCGGATAATGGCGGCCACGTCCAGGTCAGATTCGGGGGTAGGGTGCCCCCAGACTCGCGACCCATAGGCAATCACGGCCTGGAGCCGGTCCCCCGCCACTTCTTGCAGGCGGCGCTTCAATTCTTCAACTAAAAGTCTGTCTGGCTCGGCCAGGGCTCTGGCTTCCGCCCTCACGGTATCCAGATCATAGCCTTTGCCTGCGGCGATCTCCCGTTCCCCCCCGGCTAACAGACGTAAGATTTCCTTATCCCGTTCGGAGCGCTCAAATGATTCCACACTGAGCATAACCGCGGCGGCGCGTCCTCGCTGGGTGATAATCAGAGGTTCCTGAGATTCCCGCACCTGCTTCAGAACCTTGGCGGCATCCTGCCTTAAATCGCTGATAGGCACTATATTGGGTAATTTTCCCATGGCGTACCTCCAAACAGTACTTTTAAGTGTACTTCTAAAAGTACTTTAAGGCAAGGATGTCATTGCTTTTTATAGTCCCACATAATTCATTTTTTGCTGAAAGCTGATCGCTGCAAGCTGACAGCTTTCTCACGCCAACGTATCCGTCAAATCCTTCTCCCTAAGCATCCTTCTCTTCCAGGTGGCGATCTGGGGCACCACGTAGGGCAGCAGGCGCAGGGAGTAATACGGCGGCAGCAGCGGCACACCCACCAGGTCCCCCATGGTCACCAGGATGAAGAGGTGCTCCATGTTGGCCCGGGTCTTCAGGGCAAAGCGGGCGGAATCGTGGGCCGCCATGCCGTAGATGAATTCCTTGACGGCTTTCAGGAAACCGCCTTTTTTTTCAGTCATGAAGGTAATCCTCCAAATTTTTTCACCACAAAGACACAAAGACACTAAGGTTCACAAAGTTAAGGATATTATGGTTTGGCGCTCTACGCCAAACCATAATCTCCTTCCTTGGTGATTCTTTGTGTCTTTGTGCCTTGGTGGTGAATCTTTTAACCTCACTTCGCTTCCGCCGGCGCCGCCCGGCCCGGTTCCCGGTAGCGTTTCAGGGCCTTGACCCCGTCGGCCAGGAGGAAGCAGGCCGCCACCACCAGGAAGAGGGCGACGATACCCATGAGGCCGTTACCGATATACGCCTCCCCCTTCACCTGGCCGGAGGCCACTTTGCTCAGCAGGTTATACGAAGTATAGAGCAAGGCGGCGATGGTGGTGATGAACATGAACCACATGGGGATCAGTGTAAAGGCGGCCTTCTTCCCCTGGGACAGCAGCCAGGCGGAGGCCACCATCAGGGCCAGCGAGGCCAGCAACTGGTTGGCCCCGCCGAAGAGGATCCAGAGATACTGCCACCAGCCGGTCTGGATCAGCAGCAACACCAGGGCCGCGGCCACGAAGGTGGCCACCGGGCCGTTGCGCATGATGGGGAGTTGGTCGCCCACCAGCTCCACGGTGGCGATCTTCATGAAGCGCAGCACCAACTGCATGACGGTGATGGCCAAAACGATGATGATCACCGTGGCCATGGTCTTGCCGAAGGCGACGGGCAGGCCGATGATGTTCAATAGGTTGGAGAGCCCGGTGGCGAAGACCGCGCCGGGGCCGCCGGCCTTCATCAGTTCTTTGTACTGGGTAAAAGGAATGGCCGCGGCCGCGGTCATCAGGGCCACCACCCCCAGGACCATTTCAGTGAACATGGAGCCGGCCAACACCGGCTTGGCGTCGCATTCGGACTCCAACTGCCGGCAGGTGCCGGAGGTGGTCACCATGGAGTGCCAGCCGGAGCAGGCGCCGCAGGCGATGGTGACAAAGAGGATGGGCCACAAGGGCCCGATGCCGATGGTGAACTGGGTAAAGGCCGGTGCGTCCACCGGGGGCAGGCCCACGAAGATGCCGATGATCCCGCCGATCAAACCGAACATGACGATATAAAAGGCCACGTAATTAAGGGGCAGGGCGAAGCGCCAGATGGGGAGCACCGCGCTGATGAAGCAAAAGACCACCGCGAAGAGGCCCCAGACGAACTTGCTTTGGGCTAAGGAACCGATGAGGACGGGCGCGGGGAACATTTCCCCCAGTTTGACCCCCACCAGGGCCAGGGCGACGCAGACCACGGTCATCAGCAGGATGTTGACCCGCCAGCGGTAAAGCATCTGGCCCGCCAGCGCGCCGGCCAGGCCCAGGATGAGCACGGCCAAAGGCCCGGAAGGCAGTTTGATCAAGGCCCCGGCGATGACGCCCCCGAAGGCCCCGGCCAGAAGCAAAAGGTAGAAATAGACAAAAGATAGCAGGATGGTGCGGGCACGTGGCGAGATCAGCTTATAGCTCAAGCCCCCCAGGGAGAGGCCGTCGGAGCGCATGGCCACGATGCCGGAGATGTAATCGTGGACCCAGCCGATGAACAGGACCCCCAGGAAGAGCCACAACAGGGCCGGCAGCCAACCCCATTGGAGGGCGATGATAGCCCCCACAACCGGTCCGGCCCCGGCGATGCTCTTAAACTGGTAGCCGAAGAGGACGTTTTTGGAGGTGGGCATGAAATCCACCCCATCCATGTACATCTTGGCCGGAGTCACCTTGTTGGGGTCCGACTCCACCACCTTTTTGTCGATGTAGCCGGCGTACCAGCGATAGCCGCCAATGGCCACGGCCAGGGCTCCCAGAACAATTAAAACTGCATTCATGGCGCCGTCCTCCTTTATCAACCAAGAAAAATGGCATCTACATATACTTCGAAAGTACCATATTCGCCGGAAAAAAGTAAACAAGAATGGTTTAGGAGGATAGGGACTACAAAACTCAGGCCATGGCCCCGGGAAGGCCATGGCCTGAGGGAAAAACCGCAACTTAATTCTTGCTGGTTAAAGCAAGGTTTCAATTGGGCCGGGGCAGGTCGCTCCCGGTTATGATCCGGTCCCGCCCGGGGTGGTAATGTGCCCTCCGGGACCGGAAACCGGCGAGCCGGGTCTATTACCTCCCCCGCCGCCGGGCCGGTTAAACCCCGGAGAGGTGCCTAGACCAGGAGGATTAATGAATCCGGGCCGTTGAGGCCGGTCGCGGTCGCGATCCACGCGCTCCAGGAGGAAGTCCCTGGACAGTATGGTTTGCCGATCAATGGAAAGGCGATCGCCGGTCCCCAGTTTTGTGTCCGTTATCCGGAGTTGGTCCAGAAAGGCCAAAGGCGGCGATATTCCCAAGACGCCGGTGGGAGGCGGAGGGCTGGCGCCGCCGGTGTGGAGTATCTTTTCCAGCGGGGCCAGGTCTTCCTTCTTAAAAGGCGCCGGCGCGGTGGGGGCCAGATCAGCCATCACCCGGGAAAATTCCATGGGGTTCAGGCAGACCTCTCCCCCGATCTCGGCCAAGAGATTGTGGATGCAAACCTTCCCTTCCTCGTTATAGACGTCGGTGGCGTTGGGTCCCAACAGGGTGTACCACTTGGTGCCCCTTACCCCGATCACCGCGGTGTGGGTCTTCAAAATGAAGTCCGCCTCCTGGGTCTTGAGGATACGGGTGACCACCGTCTGCACCATACCCCGAAAGAGCTGGAGCACCGCTTTTCTGGCGCCTTTAGCCTCATCATACATATAGGCCTCGACGGCCACCCGGCTTCCCGGGGCAATGGTCAGGACCGAATCATCCACAAATTTCACCTGGGCCCGCCCCTGGGACTTGGTGCGGACCACGTCTCCCGGCTCCACTCCGTCCTGCACTTTGGCGGGAAGAGCCGGCATTTTGCCTTGCTTCAAAAGGTCCACCGGACCTTCCACGGTCACAAAACGGCCCACTACTTCAGCCTGGGCCCAGACCGGCAGGGCCAACAGCCAAACCACCGCCAGCAAACAGGAAATGCAAAGATGCATGTCATTCTCCCTAAAAAGTCAACATCATAGACAACGAACCGACATGGTGCACGTTGGTAAACGCAGATGCTGCTTTCCCGGGTGTATCCTCCTTCAGCAAGGGGAAAATCCGCCCCCATACAATGCTGTATATCCGTTTTTTCGGCATAGTTTTGCATGAGTTTAAAAAAAGTGAAGTTCAAGGCGGCGGGATCGGAGCAAGCAGATCGCCGGCAGGATTTCGTGACTACTCACGATGCCGGGTCCTGATGCCGTCGCACCTCTCGGGCAGCGGCAGGGTTCAGCTTGAGCCTGCGCTAATCTGCGCCGCCTTTGGATGGAAGCTTACATGGATGGAATCTTTCCGGGCACGGGTGTGGGAGTTTTGCTTAAACGCACGGAGGCGCAATCGTTGGCCGCGTGCGAGCGGCAATGAAGCGATCTGATGATAATAAGGGCCTTTTAACTTCGGGTTACCTTTAAACCGGCCTTAAACTGCTAAGGGCGAACCCAAGGTTCGCCCAACCGGAAATCTTTTGCATTTATTTAGGCATATATTATATCTGATTTCAGCAAAAGCAACAATAAATTTGATGTAAGCAATTTTTTTTAGGGTCGTTAGGAGAAGAACCCCGGATCGGCCCAGGGGAAAGGCCGGGTCTTCCGGATTATCGCAGGCCCGCTAATTGTGTCGAATTGAACGGGACCGAGGCTCACCGCCCCTGATGCTCGCTTCCCGGGGGGAAATGTGGGCGGGCGGCAGCAATTGAGGGGGACGGTAAAAGGGGCTTTGGGGATCCGTGGCCAGGGTTTGCAGATTGGGATAACCGGGCTGCTCCAGAAAGGCAAAAGGCATCGGCCCTCCCAGGCCGCCCGGGGTCAAGGCGATACCCTCGCCGGTGTGGAGCATCCGCTCCAGGGGGGCCAGGTCCTGGCGCTGGAAAGGCATGGCGGCGGTGGGCGCCAGGCTGGTCATGATCCGGCTGAATTCCATGACGTTCAGGATTATTTCTCCGGGGATTTCCGGGAAGATATTCCGGACCGACATTCTCCCTGATTCATTATAAACGTCGGTGGCGTTGGGACCCAATAAGGCGTACCATTTGGCGGCCTTGACCCCCAGGATGGCGGTATGGGTTTTCATGATGAAATCCGGCTCCCGGGTGTCAAAGGCCTGGGTGACCTCGGCCTGGACCATGCCCCGGAAAACCTGGAGCACCACTTTCCTGGCGCCTTTGGACGCGTCGTACAGATAGGTTTCCAGGGCCACCCGGCTTCCCGGCGAGATGGTCAGCACCGATTCATCCACGAATTTTACCTGGGCCCGGCCCTGAATCTTGGTGCGGATGACGTCTCCCGGCTCCACGGCGTCCTTGGCCTTGGGAGCCTGGACCGGCAATCTGCCCTGCTTCAACAGGTCCACCGGGCCTTCCACCTTCACGAAGTGGCCCGCCACCTCCGCCGGGGAGCCCACCGGCAGGGCCAGGGCATAAGCGATGGCCAGAAAGAAGGAGACGAAGATTTTCATACGGTCCTCGTTAGTAATTATAAGCCAGTTGGCAACCGATGATATGCCGGTCGTATTGGTAAAGCGGAATATTGGAATCCGCCTTTATATAAAAATAGTGAACGTTGGCAGCCAGGCCCTTATAAATAGCATAGGAGGCTTGGGTCCCGAAAATATAAATCTGGTCATTCCTTTTGGGGTTGGCGGCCAGGGGATTGCCGTCAAAAAAATTATTGTCGTAAGGTTGAAAAATGATGTCCACGAAGGCGGTTACCTTCAACCGGGAACCCAGCGGGCAAAGCGCGGCCAGCAGGATGCGGTAGTTGGAGTTCACCCAATTTTGGCCGGAGGCCTGATCCCGTTCGTAGGTGAATCGGGCCTGGAGATGCCCCGTCTGATTCTTAAAAAAATAATAGACTCCCAGGCTGCCGCCGGCGACGCGGCCGCTGCGGTCGTCCTGGGGCAGGGCTACGGGGGTCCAGTAATACCTCCGGGCCAACCTGGCCCCCGCCTCCAATCCCACCCGGGGAGTGAGCATTTTCAGCCACATGGGGTTCAAATCGAAGGCGGTGTAATATTTATCCGATTCCACGTCCGTATAGTTGAAATATAAGGGGAGCCACAGACGGCTGGACGTGAAGTTGAACACCGGCGTCACCCCCAGAGTGTGGCTCAGCAGGTCGAAGGCGCTGAGGCGGAGGTGGAAATTCTGAAAATAGGCGTATGAGGCCCGCAGGCTAAAAGGGCCCCGGGCAAGGGGGGTGTATTCCAGATAGGCGCTCTGGCTATAGACCACGTCTCCCCGGCCCGAAACCACCTGGGCCGCGGCCGGGTCTCCCGGCTGCAGGGTGACGTTGGAGTCATAGTCAAACCCCACGGCCGCGTTAAAGCGCCAGGGACCGGATCGATAAGCCAGGGTGCGGCGTTCCATCTCCGCCAGATAGTATTGGCCGTAACTCCCGGCCTGGGTTTGGGGGCCCAGGGCCACTGCGTCACTCAAAGTCTTGCGTGCTTCCTCCAGGCGGTTCTGGGCGGCCAGGGCCAGGCCCATCTGCAGCGATGCCTTTTGACCCAGCTCCGGGTCTTCCCGGGCCCGGCGAAAAGAATCCACAGCCGGTGCAAATTCCTTCTTTTTAACCGCGGCCATCCCCTGGAGGAAAGCGACGCTCCCGGGCCGGTAGCCGGAGGCCTCCAATTGCTGCAAGTGCTCCCGGGCCTGATCCGCCAGGTCCAGGGCGATGAGGGTGTCGGCCAGAAGCATCCTGGCTTCATGATAATCGGCCTTCATTTTCACTGCCTGTGCCAGATAGTCCCGGGCCCGGGGATAGTTGAGCAGGGCCCGGTGGGCCTTCCCCAGATAAAAGGCCTTTTCCGGGGTGCGCCAGCCCCGGTTCCAGGAATGGGCCAGCCCCTCCAGGGCCTCCTCGTAATTACCCTCCTCCAGATCGGCCAGGGCTTTGGCAACCAAAGCTTCATCCTCCGGAACGGCCGCGGCGGCAGCCATGGCCAGGAGGCTTCCCAACAACACCGCGGCCAGGATGAATCCCAGGTTACCCTTCATTTCCTATCCTGGAGGAAGGAAGGCTATGGTGGATATTTAAGCTATTCCACGCTCTTACCCCCCCCTCACCCTGCCCTCTCCCCCCCGAGGGGGGAGAGGAAAATGTCTGGCATCTCCTTGGCATTTTTATAAGCTAACAACCTATGGACCGACACCACCGGGGGGCAGGCCGTCATAATGTTTGACTACGGGAATCTGCGGGCTTAACATATTGAATATGCCGTAGTTTATAATGGGGGACAAAAAAAATGAAACAAAAAATCGGTTTTCTGGGATTGGGCATCATGGGCTCCGCCATGGCCGCCAATATCCATCGGGCCGGATACCCGCTGTTGGTTTACAACCGGACCCCGGAAAAATGCGAACCCCTGGCCGCACAGGGCGCAGGCGTGGCCTCCGATCCCCGGCATCTGGCCCGGGTGAGCGACGTGATCATCGCCATGGTCACCGGTCCGGAGGCCCTGGACCAACTGCTCTTCGGCCCCCAAGGGGCAGCTTCCGCCTTTAATGAAAAGAAGGTTTTCATCAACATGAGTTCTGTCGCGCCCCGGTACACCCGGGAGCTGGCCGCGAGGCTGGCCCCCACCGCCGCGACCTTTATCGACGCGCCGGTCTCCGGGACCAAGAAGCCTGCGGAGGAAGGCGCTCTGGTGATCCTCGCCGGAGGCCGGGAAGAGGCGGTCACCGGGCTGGAACCGCTCTTTGCCGCCATGGGCAAGAAGGTCGTCTACTGCGGCGAGGTGGGCCAGGGCTCCATGATGAAGATGTTCATCAACCTCCTGTTGGGGGTGATGATGGCGGGCTTCGCGGAATGCCTGAACTTCGGCAGGTTGGGGGGCCTGGACCTGGAGGCTATGTTGGATACGGTCTTTGCCGGGGCCATGAATGCCCCCATGTTTCAGGCGAAGGCGGCAAACTTAAGGGAGAAGAACTATCCCCCGGCCTTTCCCCTGAAGCACCTGGCCAAGGACGCCAAGTTCGTGGTGGACACCGCGTACGAGACGGGAGCCCCGACGCCCCTGGGGCAGATGCTGCTCCACCTCTACCGCCTGGGCGTGGCCCGGGGCTGGGGCGACGAGGACATCAGCGCCATCGCCCGGGTGATGGAGCATCTGAGCGGGGAATGAGGGAAGCGCCAATTTTGGGGAGGGGCCAGGGCCTGTCTAGTTACTGGGTTATCCGCGCATAGATGGTATGTTCGCTGATCCAGGACTTGACGGAGAGTTTTTTAGAGATTTCCCCGACCGTCACCGAGATACTGCTCTGACCCGGCTTCAATATGGTCAGCTTCACCCTGGCGCCTTGATCCGGGGCAATGGCGATCATGGAGGGATTACCGGCTTTCCAGGTAGGGTTGATGTCCACCTGCTTATTTTGCGCGTCCAGACCCACCGCTTTCGCTTCCACGGAAACTTCTTGTCCCACATCCACGGTGGTAATGTTGGGCACAAAGAGCTCCCCCATGTAAGTGCTCTGGGATGTGATCTCCCTTACTTTAAAGGACACCTGGATGGCGGCGGGAGGGATGGCCGCCGGCTTTTCCATGCCAAGAATCGCGGGCGGTTGTTTATCTTCGGCCAGGGGGCCGGCCGCCGCCCAAAACAGGAGCAGGCTCAGGCCGATTAACGCATAAAGAAAATTTTTCCCAGTCATCCCCTTCCTCTTCGGACCTTGTCCCCCAGAATTCATGGACATATTAACCATATTTACCCGTGATATAGTCCTCCGTCCGGGGATCCCGGGGCCGGGTGAAGATCTGGCCCGTGTCCCCGAACTCCACCAGTTCCCCCAGGTACATGAAGCCGGTGTCGTCGGAGACCCGGGCGGCCTGCTGCATGTTGTGGGTGACGATGATGATGGTATAGAGCTTTTTCAACTCCCGCATCAACTCCTCGATGCGCAGGGTGGCCAGGGGGTCCAGGGCGGAGCAGGGCTCGTCCATCAGCAGGATTTCCGGCTCCACCGCCAGCAGCCGGGCGATGCAGAGGCGCTGCTGCTGTTCTTCGGTGAGGGCCAGGGCCGGGGTTTGGAGCCGGTCTTTCACTTCTTCCCAGAGTTGCACTGAGTTCAGGGAATGCTCCAGCAGGTTCTCCAGTTCCCGGCGGCCGGGGCGGCCGTGGAGGCGGGGGCCGTAGAGTACGTTGTCGTAAATGGATAAGGGAAAGGGGTTGGGCCGTTGGAAGACCATCCCCACTTTTTTCCGGAGTTGGGTGAGGTCCACCCCCGGAGCGTAAATGTCCTGCCCGTCGATGACCACCTCCCCGGTGATGCGGATGCCGGGGATGAGGTCGTTCATGCGGTTTAAGGTGCGCAGCAGGGTGGATTTGCCGCAGCCGGAAGGGCCGATGAGCGCGGTGATGGACTGCTGCTGGAACGCGGCGTTGACCTCTATCAGGGCGTGGAAATTGCCGTAATAAAGATTGAGGCGCCGGAGGGTAATGATCCCTTCGATGGGGCACTGGAGGGATTTAGCCGAATCTGCCGGAGATATAATCATCGGTGCGTTTATCTTTGGGTATGGTAAAGACCCTGGCGGTATCCCCGATCTCGATGATCCGGCTCATGAGCAGATAAGCCGTTCGGTCCGTGGCCCGGGCGATCTGCTTGGTATTGTTGGACACCAGGATGATAGTATAATGCTTTTTCAACTGAGACAAGGTCTCTTCGATCTTGGCCGTGGAAATGGGGTCCAGGCCGCTGGTGGGCTCGTCCAGGAGTATGACCTCCGGCTCCATGGCCAGGGTGCGGGCCAGGCAGAGACGCTGCTGCTGGCCGCCGGAGAGTTTCAGGGCCGAATCGCTCAGCCGGTCTTTGACTTCCTCCCAGAGCTGCGCGGCCTTAAGACTGGTCTCCACCAGTTCTTCCATTTTCCCCCGTTCCCTGCCGGCCAGCCTGGGGGCCAGTATCAGATTCTCCCGGATGGAGCGGGGCAGGGGCATGGGTTTGCTCAAGACCAGCCCTACCCGGCGGCGAAGATTCACCACGTCGCAATCCGGGGACAGGATGTCTGCGTCATCCAGCCAGACCCGGCCCGTAACCCGGGCCCCGGGAATGAGGTCGCACATGCGGTTTAAGACCCGGAGCAGGGTGCTCTTGCCGCTTTTGGCCGGCCCCATGAGGCCGAAGATCTCGTGGGGACGGATTTCCAGGGAGACATTATCCAGGGCCTGGAAATCGCCGTAAAAGAAAGATAGTTCCTCCAGGCGGATTTTGTACTGGGGCTCTGAATTCATTTCTCGCTCATGATTTCCAACAATATTTTATAGCTGCTGGGCTCGACGGATATGCCCCCCATAAAAGGATAATCCAATTCTATGATCAGGAAATAAGTGGTGGCGATAATGACGGCAAACATGGATGTCAGCACGGCATGCAGCCATAATTTTTCCGCGCCGAAGATGATGGTGAATAAAATGGTGACCATGCTGCCGACAATCAAGGCTACCCAGATCAGGGGCGGCAAACTGGTATCCATCTCTATCAACCTTTGCGCCCGCAGCTTGGAGAGGCTTTCCAGGGTCCGCAAAATCTTGGAATAAAGAATCTGCTCTTGGGGAGTTTGGGGATTAATTTTCAAGGTCCTGTTCCAAAGGGTGTCCATGGCCTCTTCCGTGGCCGGGCTCATCTTCATTTTCCGCATAGCCGGATATTCATCTTCCACTACCAAGCGGACAAAATCCGGGAGTGATTGGAGGGCGCCCCGGACCTGATGCTGATTGGGATAAAGAGAGAGGTCCCGATACAATTCCCGGGCTTCGGTTCCTTCTTTCAAGGCGTCTTCATAAGCCTTGTCGTATTGCTGCCACAAGACGATCACCACAAAGGCCAGGATGATGCCGTGAATGGCCCCGGCCCGGTTGAAAATCGCGGACGCGACATCGTTGTGGCGCTGCCTCACCTCATAACGGAAGCAAACCCTGATGAGGAACAATAATAATAATGAGATCCCCACAAAAACCAGGTTAATCAGCAAGAAGACCAGCCAGGGAGACCACATCAGTAGTTTGGCGGGAAAAGGCATCTATCAATCCATCCGACGAACGGCGATCCGACTCATATAAGTCTCTGCTTTAGGAATACCGCTTCAGCAGCCGCTGCATCAGCGTGTAGGCCGCCAAATTAATCAAAAGAATGGAAATCATGAGGATGGCCGCGGTGCCGTAGGCGTTGGGCATGGAGATGCCTTCCCGGGCCAGGATATAAAAATGCACTGCCATGGTGCGCCCGGAGTCAAAGAGCGTCGTGGGCATCCGCAAGGCCGAGCCTGCGGTGAAGAGCAGCACCGCGGTCTCCCCCAGGGACCGGCCCACGCTGAGCATAATGCCGGTGGTGATGCCGGGAAGCGCGCTGGGCAGCACGATGCGGGTGATGGTCTGCCACTGGCTCATGCCTAAGGAAAAACAGACCTCCCGGTACTCCTGGGGCACAGCTTTGATGGCCTCCTCCGAGGTGCGGATGATGATGGGCAGCACCATGATGGCCAGCGTCAGGCCGCCGGAGAGGATGGACCAGCCGAAGCCCAGTTTCATGACGAAGAGCACGAAGCCGAAGAGCCCCAGGATGATGGAAGGCACTCCGGCCAGGCATTCCGCGCCGAAGCGGATGATGCGGGTGGCCCAGCCTTCCCGGGTGTATTCGGTAAGATAAATGGCGGTGCCCACCCCCAGTGGCGAAGCCAGAATAATGGCCAAGAGGGTGACGTAGATGGTGGAGATAATGGTGGCAAAGATTCCCCCGTGGCGGCCCATGTCCTGGGGGTCCTGGAAGAGAAAGCCCAGGGTCATCTGGGGCAGGCCCTTGATGGAGATATTGACGATGATAAAGATGAGGATCAGCAGCGTGAGGCCGGTTAAGGCCCACAACAGGGTCTTGGCCGCGGCCTGGGTGACTTTGGGGTGGAGGCGCCTGCTCAAGTCTACCTCCGCCTGGTGATGAGGGTGGCCGACAGGTTAAGAATCATGATGATTATAAAGAGCACGATGCCGGTGGCGAAGAGCGCCTCCCGGTGGCGGCCCGCTGCGTACCCCAATTCGAGAGCGATATTGCTGGTCAGGGTGCGCACCGGGTCCAGGATGGACGCGGGAAGTTTAATGGCGTTCCCGGCCACCATAATAACCGCCATAGTCTCTCCCACGGCCCGGCCCATGCCCAGGATGACCGCGGTGATGATCCCGGAGGAGGCCGCGGGCAGCACCACCCGCCGCACCGTTTGCCATTCCGTGGCCCCCAGGGCGATGGAGCCGTCCCGGTAGATGTCCGGCACCGCGGTGAGGGCGTCGATGGAGATGCTGATGACCGTGGGCAGGATCATGATCCCCAGGATCACCGCCGCGGCCAGCAGCGACAACCCGGGACCGCCCAGGTAATTGCGGATCAGGGGCACCAGCCAGATGACCCCCAGGAAGCCGTAAACCACCGAAGGGATACCGGCCAGCAGCTCCAGGGTGGGTTTGAGGAAGGCCCGGAGCCGGGCTGAAGAAAATTCGGCCAGAACAATGGCGCAGGCCAGGCCCAGGGGCACTCCCAGGACCATGGCCCCCAGGGTGACCAGGAGCGAGGAGACGATCATGGCGCCGATGCCGAAGTGGCCCTTGGTGGGCGCCCAGTGGCTGGAAAGGATGAAGTCCTTAAAGCCCGTTTGGAAGATGAGGGGCAGGCCCTCCAGGAAGATGAAGACGGTGATGATCACCAGCGAGCTGATGGAGGACAGGGCCAGGAGGAAGAGAACCCGCTCCACGAATTTTCCCTTGTCCACTACTTTACCCCCACCAATCCTTCGGCCTCCAACAGGCGCTGGCCCTGGGGGCTGAGGATGAAATCCACAAAGGCCAGGCACTGGCCAGCGGGAGCTTCCCGGCCCACCAGGAGAAAACGGCGCACCAGCTTATATTTCTGGGTTTTGATATTGTCCCGGGAGGGGAGAATACCGTCCACGGCCACCGCCTTCACCCGGTCATCCACCAGCCCCGCGGAAATATAACCCAGGGAGTGAGGGTCCCCGGCCACAATCTCCCGCACCGCGCCGTTGGAGTCCTGCACCAGGGCCCCGGGGCTGACTTCGGTCTTGCCCATGACCAGGGTCTCAAAGGCCTCCCGGGTGCCGGAGCCTTCCTCCCGGGAGATGAGATCAATGGCATGTGCAGGCGAGCCCACTGCCTGCCAATCGGTGATTTTTCCCTGAAAAATCAGGCGCAACTGCTCCAGGGTCAGGTCGGTGAGGGGGTTGCTGGGATGGACGATGACCGCGATGCCGTCCCAGGCGATGGGAATTTCGTGAAGGGCTTTTTCCGCCTTGACCAACTCCCGGGAAGAAGCCCCCAGGTCCGCGGCCCCCTGCTGGGCTGCGAAGATGCCGGCGCTAGAGCCGCCTCCCTGAATATCGATGCGCACCCCCGGGTGCTGCTCCATGTAGACTTCGGCCAGCTTTTCCGCGAAGGGCTGCACCGAAGTGGAGCCGGCAACACAAATGGCATGGGACGCGGTGTCGGCCTTGCCCCGGCAACCCGCGATCCCCAGAAGCAGCAGCAAGGTAAAAAAAAGAGACACGGCCTTCAGGGACATACGGTTTTGCCAAAGCCCACCCCCAAGGCCTGGAGCCGGACCGGGCCTCTTGCGGCGCTCCTGGGCCGCGTTGATTTTTTCAGGGAAGCAGGACATGGTTGAATGGCGGCGCCGCCCAAACTGGAAAATGACAGAAGGGTTGTTGCTATTATTACAAAAAACAGGGAAACTTCAATCCAAAAGGAGAAGGTTTCGGAGGATAGGGAAAAATAACCGCCAATATAAGATCTTAGCATATTAGATAAGCATAGGAATTTTCAAAACTTGCAGAGAATTGAACCTTGATGCTTGAATTATCTCTTAAAAGCTCTGATTTTTGCAGAATTTCATACTACAAAAAATTTTCCGAATAGGGAAAAGGCCGGGAGAGGCTGATTTTGGACCTGCCGCATCCTTCATCCCTCTTTCAGGAGCAGCGCCTCTTTCAGGCCTACGCCCGGGACCTGGTCCGCCTGCCCCGGCCGGGTGAAGGGCCTCTGGACTATCTGCTGCCCGAGGCCCGGTGGCGGGAGCTTTGTTCCCGGCTGGCGGACCGGGAGTCCTGGTTCATGGGTCTGTCCCAGGCCACCAGCGTCTATTTTTTCCCTTCCCGGGAATGGCCGCTGCGGCTGGTCCGGTATCTGGAGCGCCTGAAGGTCTCCCGGTTGTTGGAAGCGGGGGCGGGCAGAGGCTATCTCACCGCGGGCCTGGCGCCTGCGGCGGCCGGAGCCGGCCTGACGTTTTTAGCCGTCGACCGGGGAGACGGCGAGTTCCAGGCCGGCCTGCCGGTGTCGCCCCTGGTGCAGCCGGGGGACGTCTTTACCGTCATCCGCGAATTCCAACCCCAGGCGGTAGTCTATGCCTGGCCGCCGCCGGGACAGTCCATCGCTCCCTTGTTGGCGGCTCCCTCCCTGCGTTACCTCTTCCTGGTGGGAGAGGAGAAAGGCGGCGCGGCCGGAGCCCCGGAGGACTGGGAGAGGCTCCCCCATAAAATTTCTCCATTCCTGGCCCGTTTTTCCCGGGGCCGTACTGGACCGGAGCGGCATGGCGTGACTATTTTCTTTAAAGGAAGCTGACAGCGGTCAGCGGTCAGCTTTCAGCTTTTTAAAGAAGCGGTCGGTTGTCAGCGGTAACCTTTAGGATTCTTTTAAATCGAGAGTGGGGTAACCACCTGAAACTCGCTGAATTTGATGTAATTCCCGAACATTGGCATCTAATCGTTGAGCTGATAGCTGATAGCTGAAAGCTTATTTCTTTCGGCCCCTGCCCGCGTCACCTTTTTGAGAAAGGAAAGATGGAAAATGACCGAGCATGTCCCCTTTATCGTGGAAGACGAATGCATTGCCTGCGGCGCGTGCGCGGAGGTCTGCCCAGAGGTCTTCACCTTGAACGAGTCCCTGGGTTTTGCCCAAGTGATCAATCCCGGCGGCGCCGAGGAAGATAAAATCCAGGAAGCCATTGAGGCCTGTCCGGTGAACTGCATCCATTGGGCCGATGAAATGGATTAAAGACCGTTTTCGGTTTTCGGTTAACGTCCGCTTTAAGACCGGGTCCAATATGGCAGCCCGGCATACCTTCCTTTTTCCCCTTCTGGAAGTTTCGGTAGATGTTTATTTGTCTAGTTTTGTGGTAAATTCAACGTCTAGGGTAGTCGCTCATGAACTCTCGGCTCCCCCATAAATTATTTAAAGTTCAAAGGCATTCCGTTGGCTTGGAACTTAGACTTATATCAAGTTCGGTTTTTTACGGCAGCAATACCGAAAACTGAAAACCGAAAACGGTATTATAAGGGAGTTTTTTTAAATGCCGGAAACCCGTAAGCTCTTCGGCACCGACGGTGTCCGGGGAGTGGCCAATGTCTATCCCATGACCGCTGAGGTCGCCCTGCAGTTGGGACGGGCCCTGGCCTACGTCATCAGGACCAGCCCCGGAAAAGACAGCATCGTGGTGGGCAAAGACACCCGGCTTTCCGGGTATCTCCTGGAATATGCCATTACTGCGGGCATCTGCTCCATGGGGGTGAACGTGCTGCTGTTGGGGCCGCTGCCCACGCCGGGGATCGCGTTCATCACCTCCTCCATGCGGGCCGATGCCGGGGTGGTTATCTCCGCGTCCCACAATCCTTACCAGGACAACGGCATTAAGTTTTTTTCCGGGGACGGCTTCAAGCTTCCGGACGAGATTGAGGCTCACATCGAGAAATTGATGACCGATCCCGGCGTGGAGGAAGCCCGGCCCACGGCCACCGAGATCGGCCAGGCCTTCCGCATCGACGACGCCAAGGGCCGGTATATCTCCTTCCTGAAAAGCACCTTTCCCAAGGAAATGGACCTGGACGGCCTGAAAATCGTCCTGGACTGCGCCCACGGCGCCACTTATAAGGTGGCCCCGGAGGTTTTCGAGGAATTGGGTGCGGACCTGATTACCGTGGGGGTGCGGCCCAACGGCAGGAACATTAATTACAAGTGCGGCTCCACCTACCCGGAGGTGACCGCCAAGCTGGTGAAGCGCCATAAAGCCGATTTGGGCATCGCCTTCGATGGCGACGGCGACCGGGTCATCATGGTGGACCACCAGGGGCAGGTGGTGGACGGCGACCACATCATGGGCATCTGCGCCCTGGACCTGCACCGCCGGGGGAAGTTGCGCCGCAAAACGGTGGTGGGCACGGTGATGTCCAACCTGGGCCTGGAAGTGGCCCTGAAAAATGCCGGATGCCGCCTGCTGCGCGCACCGGTGGGGGACCGCTACGTGGTAGAGGCCATGCTCCACGGCGGCTACAACCTGGGGGGCGAACAGTCCGGCCATCTGGTCTTTTTGGACCATACCACCACCGGGGACGGCATCCTCACCGCCCTGCGTCTCTTGGCGGTGATGCTCCGGGAGGAAAAACCCCTGGCTGATCTGGCCCGGTTCATGGAAAACTTTCCCCAAATCCTCATCAACCTGCGGGTCAAGGAGCGCCGGGACTTGATGAAGATCCCCGCGGCGCGCCAGGCTCTGCAGGCCGCAGAAAAACGCCTGGGGGAAAAAGGACGCCTGCTGGTGCGCTATTCGGGGACAGAACCGCTGTTGCGCATTATGTTGGAGGGGCAGTCCCCCCAAGAGATTCAAGGAGTGGGCCAGGACCTGGCCCAAACGTTGGAAAAGCTACTGAGCTAGGGAGCGAAGGTTCATGCTGCTGGTCATGGATGTGGGCAATACCAACACGGTTATCGGCGTCTACCAGGGTGAGAATCTGCTGAGCGACTGGCGCATCCGCACGGAGAAGGAAGCCACCATCGATGAACTGGGGATTTTGCTGCGCAATCTCTTTCAGGCCCAGGACCTCTGCCTCGAGCCAGGCACCGATCTGATCATCTCCTGTGTGGTGCCCCCCATGGTGAACACCCTGGAGGGCTTTGCCCAGCGTTACCTGCAGGTGCGGCCCTTCTGGGTGGGTCCGGGCATTAAGACCGGCATGCCCATTCACTACGATAATCCCCGGGAGGTGGGCGCGGACCGCATCGTCAACGCCGTGGCCGCGTACGAGCAGGTCCACGGCGCGGTGATCGTGGTGGACTTCGGCACCGCCACCACCTTTGACGTGGTCTCCCGCCAGGGGGAATACCTGGGGGGAGTCATCGCCCCGGGGGTGATGATCTCCTGTGAGGCCCTGTTCCTCAAGGCTTCGAAACTGCCCCGGGTGGAGATCTTCGTCAAGCCCAAGTGCATCATTGCCAAAGACACCATCAGCAGCATGAACGCCGGCATTATTTACGGCTACGTGGGCCTGGTGGACGGCATCGTCAGCCGCATCAAGGAGAGCCTGCGGGACGGCGTCATCAGGGTCATCGCCACCGGCGGCCTGGCCTGCCTCATCGCCTCGGAGACCAAAAGCATCGATTGCGTGGATGATTATCTTACGCTGAAAGGCCTGAAGATTATTTACGAACGGAACCGGCCGCGCAGGGAGAAATAGCTGTTAGCTGTCAGCTATCAGCTTTCAGCTAAGACTGGGGATTGGTCATTGGACAAGGAACAGCCGGGGGTTGCTGTTCCAAATTTCTCTCTAATGATTCTTGCGTCTTTGCGCCTTGGCGTCTTTGCGTGAGAACTTTTTCTGAGGATGCCATGAACTCCGATGAACCCGGCATCGGCCGCCGTTACTTGCAGGAGACCCGCTACCGCCGGGCGGGTTTAGGTGAGCGGGGTCCCGTGTATCCTCCCGCTCCCAGGTATAAGGAATATCCCGACGCCTTGGAGCGCTTGGCCCTGGAACCCGTGGCCGGGCTTCCCGGGGCTGACCTCTGGGCTTGCCTGCAGGCGCGCCGCTCTTTGCGTAAATACCGGGACCGGCCCCTGGAACTGGAGGAACTCACGGCCCTGGTGTGGGCCACGCAGGGAGTTACCCTGGCCAGCCCGCCTTATCTTTTAAGGACCGCGCCCTCCGCGGGCGGGCTCTATCCGGTGGAAACCTACCTGGCGGTCCACCGGGTCACGGGCGTGGTCCCGGGTATCTGGCATCTCAACCTCCCGGACTTCGCCCTGGAGCTGGTCCGTCCCGGGGATTGCCGCCGCGCCCTGGTGGAGGCCTGCCTGTCCCAGCATTTCATGGGCTCGGGGGCCGTGGCCTTCATCTGGACCGGGATTCTTAACCGGGCCATGAGCAAATACCGGGAACGGGCCATCCGCTATCTCTTTTTGGACGCGGGCCACATCTGCCAGAACCTGATGCTGGCCGCCACCGCCCTGGGCCTGGGCTGCTGCCCGGTGGGGGCTTTTTTTGATGAGGAAGTGGAACTGCTGGCCCAGGTGGACGGTGTAGAAGAAGTGGCCCTCTACCTGGCCGCAGTTGGTGCAGTGTGAGGGCGAACCTGGGGTTTGCCCTCCGTGGTGACAGGCTTTCCAGCCTGCCCGTGGTGACAGGCTTTCCAGCCTGCCCGTGGTGACAGGCTTTCCAGCCTGTCACTCCCTATTTTTTTAAGGAGAGGCTATGAAACTGTTACGGTTGGTAATGATCGTTTCCCTATTTCTATCTCTGTTGTCCGGCGCCTCCCCGGCCCAGGACAAATCCAAGGAGGCCACGGCCCGGGCCGCCCAGGATTACCTGAAACACGGGCTCATGCTGGCGGATAACGGGGAAGATGACAAGGCCGCGGAAGCCTTCCGGAAGGCCGTAAGCGCCAGACCCGACTGGGCCGAGGCCAGGAGCCTCCTGGGCAGCGCCCTGAGCCGGGCTGGCAAATATGCAGAGGCGGAGGAGCAACTGCAGAAAGCCGTGAGCCTCAAACCCGACTACGGCGAAGGCTGGTACTTCCTGGGCCTCTTCCTCAAAGACCGGGGCAAGGAAAAGGAAGCGGAAGAGGCCTTTCGGAAGGCCAAGCAATTGGCCCGCTAAGAAGCAGGGGTTAGGGATTAGGGGTTAGGGATTAGTGGAATTACGTCCGTTTTCCCTAACCCCTAACCCCTAACCCCTAACCCCTAACCCCTAACCCCTGTCTTTACAGTACCGCTCGCGTTCGCTGTAAATACACCCGCAATACTGCTGCCGGTAGAGGCCCAGCTCCTTGCTCCGGGCCTGGCCGGTCTGCCAGCCCTGCCGGAAGTCCTCGTAGTAAAAGGGCAAGGCCGCCTCCCGGGCCGCCTGTTCCCCGATTTCCCTGATTAATTCGTGTTTCTGGTATTTGCTGTAGAGCAGGGTGGAGGTAAAGGCGTCGAAATTGCCTTCCTTGGCGGTCCGGGCCGCCGCGGAGAGGCGCAGGTGGTAGCAGAAGCGGCATCTTTCCGCTTCCCGGAAGACCACTTGTCGCAGGAACCCTTCCAGGCCATAGGTCCGGTCCCAGATAACCGGCAGGTTTAGGAGCCCGGCATATTCCTCCAAGGCCGCGGCCCGCCGGGCGAATTCCTGGTAGGGGTGGATATTGGGGTTATAGAAAAACCCCTGCACATAGTGCCCGCCCCCGGTGAGAACCTGCACCGGATAACTAGCGCAGGGCGCGCAGCAGATGTGCAGGAGGATCTTCATTTAAGACAGTTTTTAGTTTTCAGTTTTTAGTTAGAAGATCGCATCAACCAGGTAACAAAATCTTCCTGATAATTAGAGAGATTATAAAATATTAACCCATCCCTCAGCCGAAAACCAAAAAACTAAAAACCAAAAACTAAAAACTGTACTTAATAGCCCATAACCTTCTTCACCGTGGCCCCCAGGTCGCCGATATTGGCCACCACCGTCACCCCCGCTTTCTCCAGGGCCGCGATCTTATCCGCGGCCTTACCGCTGCCTCCGGAGATGATGGCCCCCGCGTGGCCCATGCGTTTTCCGGGAGGCGCGGTCTGGCCGGCAATAAAGGCCACCACCGGTTTGGTGACGTGTTTGGAGATGAAGGCCGCGGCCTCTTCTTCGGCGGTGCCGCCGATTTCACCGATGAGCACCACACCCCCGGTGGCCGGGTCGGCCTGGAAGAGCTTCAGCATGTCGATGAAATTGGTGCCGATGATGGGGTCGCCGCCGATGCCCACGCAGGTGCTCTGGCCGATGCCCAAGAGCGTCATCTGGTGCACCGCCTCATAAGTAAGGGTGCCGCTCCGGGAGACCAGGCCCATGGGACCTTCCTGGTGGATGTGGCCGGGCATGATGCCCACCTTGGCCTGTCCCGGGGAGATGATCCCCGGGCAGTTGGGGCCGATGAGGCGGATGCCGGTGTCTTGGAGCACCGCCATGACCTTCACCATGTCCAGGGTGGGGATGCCTTCGGTGATGCAGACGATGACCTTGGCGCCCGCGGCCGCGGACTCCAGGATGGCATCCGCGGCAAAGGCCGGGGGCACGAAGATCAGGGAGGTGTTGGCCCCGGTCTCTTTCACCGCCTGGGCCACGGTGTTGAACACCGGGACCTCGTCCATCTTCAGGCCGCCCTTGCCGGGAGTCACCCCGGCCACTACCTTAGTGCCGTAATCCCGGCAGGCCCGGGCATGGAACGATCCTTCCTTGCCGGTGATGCCTTGCACCACTACGCGAGTTTCCTTGTTTACCAGAACGCTCATATTGCTCCTTCACGCAATCGCAGATTAGTTATTAGCTGGTGTTTTCTTTTGCGGTCCCTGGGGCGGCTGCGGACCCTGGGGCGCCCACAGGGGCTTGCCCTGGTCGTCCCGGAGTTTCACCACCTGGCTCCCTTTCTTCAGTTCCCCGGCGATGAGCATGGCTTGATTCGGGTGCTTAATCCGGGTCCCCTTGACTTCCACCTTATCTCCCGCGGCCAGGGCCATCTTTTGCTCCTCCAGGAAAAAGGCCGGGCCGATGAGGACCAACAGGGTTTCTTTGTCGGTTTTTACCAGCAGGTTCAAGCTCTTGCCCCGGCGTCCCCGGGCCTGCACCTGGGTCACTTCGCCAGTCACGGTCTCCAAGGATTTGGGATCATACTGCATGCCCATCCGGGGCTTGGGCGCCGCGGCTCCCGGACCGGTTCCCGGGAGGGTGGGTTGGGCGGGTGGGGGAGGTTGGGCGGGCTGCGCCCAGGCTGCGGCGGCTATCAAAAGCGCCAGGATTCCTGAAAATGCCAGGATGAGGTTCATTTTCTTCATGATGTTCTCCGATTACCTCATCATGCCCTTCCATAGGGGCCGCCCCGCTTCGTCCCGGAGACGCAGCACCTGGCTCCCTTTGGTAATTTCCCCGGCGATCATGGAAGCCCCCCGCTGGCGTTGGGTCACGGAACCCTTGACCTGCACCAGGTCGCCCACGGCGAGGGGGAAGTTCTGCTGGGCCACAAAAGCGGCCGGGCCGACGTTGACGTTAACGTTGCCCTGTTCGGTTCTGAGGACCAGGGTCATCATGACGTCCCGGCCTTCCTTTTTCGGGGCCCTGGTGTTGACCGCAGCCACCTGGCCGCTCAAGGTCATGACCGCGGCCGGATTATAGCCTTTCCCGCTTTGGGCCATGGGATTGCCGGTCACCGGCGGCGGCATCGGCTGCATCGGCTGCTCCGGCGGCGGCTGCATCTGGGCTGCCGCCAGGGGGCCCAGGGCCAGGGCGAACAGTAGCGGCAGTGCCAATATCAGACTAAGTTTTTTCATGGGGTTTCCACCTCCTAAAAGGTTCCAAGTTCCAGGTTCCAAGTTAAGGACCGGGAACAAAGGAAGCTTTCGGTAAATGGTGACAAGCAAGGGTAAACTATGGTCTTTTTACTGATCACTGATCACGGCTTTTTCACCCCACCAGCGCCGCCACCTTCTGGGCCGCGTCCCGCATGTCCGTGGCCACGGTGAACTTCAGGCCGGAAGTGGCCAAAATTTCCCGGCCCTGCTCCACGTTGGTCCCTTCCAGGCGGACGATGATGGGCACCTTCACCTGTACGGTTTTCACCGCTTCCACCACCCCGTTGGCCAAGACGTCGCAGCGCAGGATGCCGCCGAAGATATTGATGAGCACGCCCTTGACGTTGGGGTCGCCCAGGATGATGCGGAAGCCGTTGGTGACCATCTCGGCCGACGCCCCGCCGCCCACGTCCAGGAAGTTGGCGGGCTCCGCGCCCGCGGCCTTGATCAGGTCCATGGTGGCCATGGCCAGGCCCGCGCCGTTTACCATGGCGCCGACGTTGCCGCTCAGGCGGATGTAATTAAGATGGTGCTTCCGGGCTTCATGTTCCAGGGGGTCCATCTCCGTGGGATCTTCCAAACCGGCCAGGTCGTGGTGGCGGAACATGGCGTTGTCGTCGAAATTAAGTTTGGCGTCCAGGGCCAGCATCTGGCCGGCTTTGGTGACCACCAGGGGGTTGATCTCCGCCAGGGAACAGTCCAGGGCCACGAACATCTTGTACAGATTCTCGATGAAGCTCACCGCGGGCCGCAGCAGATTGGCCTCGAGGCCCACGCCGAAGACCAGGTTCCGGGCCTGGTAGGCCACCAGCCCGGTGGTGGGGTTCACCGCTTCTTTAATGATCAATTCCGGGGTGCGCGCCGCCACCTCTTCAATCTCCATGCCGCCGGCGGCGCTCATCATGATCACCGGGCAGCCCAGGCTGCGGTCCACCACGATGCCCAGGTAAAGCTCCCGGTCGATCTCCTGGGCCTGCTCCACCAGGACCCGGTTGACCACCTTGCCTTCGGGGCCGGTCTGGGGGGTCACCAGGGTCATGCCCAGGATCTGGTCCGCCAGGCGCTCCACCTCCTCCGGGGTGGCTCCGGTCTTGATGCCGCCGCCTTTGCCCCGGCCGCCGGCGTGGATCTGGGCCTTGACTACAAAGGGGCCTTCCGCCAGCTCCTCGGCCACCTGGCGGGCCTCGCGGTTGGTGTCGGCCACCGCGCCTTCGGGCACCGGCACGTGAAACTTCCTGAGCAATTCTTTGGCTTGGTATTCGTGAATTTTCATGAAGGGTCCTTTGCAATTTTCTTGGATGCTAGAAAAGATAAATCAGAGATGGGCAAGAATCAAAGGAAAATCAAGAATAACAAGGAAAATCAGGATATTCCTGACAGGCGTGTAGGTAAATTTCTTATAATGCCCTGCTCTCTGCGCACTCTGCGTCTCTGCTTCAAAAAGTTAATTGGTGGGGCGGCCGTCCCTGGCCGCCCGTCGTCAGGGCGGGCACGGAGGCCCGCCCCACCAAACTTTTCATGTTTTATGGGTGGGTCATAGGCCCATGAAGAACTGCGGTGAATTTTTTTGCCACAGAGACGCAAAGGGCGCAGAGAAATGGAGAATTTCAGACAAAGGCAGTTTGTTTGCTACTCCAGCAGCAACTGCAAAGCGTCCAGCGACGGGATCGGGGTCAGGAGGATGGCGCGGCGGCTGGAGCCGTCGGTCCCGGTGGCGATGGTCTGGCCTCGGTCGTTGATGCCCCTGGCTTCGATCAGGGTATTGATGGCGGTTGCCCAACTACCGCAATTATAGGGAGCCGGGAGGGTGCCCAGGTCCTTGGCGGTATAACGGTAGGCGGCCGCCGCGGGCAAAGCGCCGGCCAGGAAGATTCCCAGGGTGACAAGGATGGCGCATAAAGCCGCTTTTCTCATGGAAGTCTCCTTAAAGGCAAGGATGAACTTCGAGATTATGCCGCAGCCTTCTTGAAGCTGAATCCTTTCAGCGGGTTTATGGCAGCACAAATTTCCTTGAAATTGTCAAGCTAAAAGGAGGGCCGCCTGCCAAAGCGCCCTCATTGTTCAAGATGTTGGATTAGAAAGGTTTTTAAAACGGGAATAGGTCTTGAACGCGGGCACGGTTTTCGCCGCGCCCTTACGATTTGAGCCCCATCTGCAGACCTTTAATTTCCAGGCAGCGTCCCTGGGAGTCTATCTTCAGCAGCACCCCCTGGAGCTGGATATTGCCGGTGGCCACTTTGAAGGGCTGGGGCAACTGCTTCCAGAATCGCTCCAGAATGATTTCCTTCTTCATGCCGATGACCGAATCCACCGGGCCGGTCATGCCCGCGTCGGTGATGTAGCCGGTGCCGCTGGGGAGGATGCGCTCGTCCGCGGTCTGGACGTGGGTATGGGTGCCCACCACCGCGCTGACCCGGCCGTCCAGGTGCCAGCCCATGGCCTGCTTTTCGCTGGTGGCCTCGGCGTGCATGTCCACCAGGATGACTTTGACTTCTTTGGGGATGGCCTCCAGGACCCGGTCCACCGTGCGGAAGGGGCACTCCAGGGGATTCATGAAGACCCGGCCTTCCAGGTTGATGACCGCCGCGGCTTCGCCGGCCGCGGTTTCCACAATGGCGTAGCCCCGCCCCGGGGTCTCCGGCGGGTAATTGGCGGGGCGGATGAGGCGGTCCGTGGACTCCAGGTAGGGGAGGATTTCCTTGTGCTTCCAGATGTGGTTGCCGCTGGTGAGGACGTCGATCCCCTGGGCCAGGAGCTGGTCCGCCACCTGGGGGGTGATGCCCAGGCCGCCGGAGGCGTTCTCCCCGTTGGCCACCACCAGGTCGATGAACTGGCGGTCCACCACCCGGGGCAGAAGTTCCTCCAGGGCCCGGCGCCCCGGCGCACCCACGATATCGCCGATAAACAGGATATTCATTGATGGCGCGCCTTAACGGGCGTATTCCACGGTCCGGGTTTCCCGGATCACCGTGACCTTCACCTGGCCGGGGTAAGTCAGGTCCTGTTCGATCTTTTTGGCCACTTCCCGGCAGAGCAGGGCCGATTCTTCGTCGTTGACCTTTTCGCTCTCCACGATGAGGCGGATTTCCCGGCCCGCCTGGATGGCGTAGGATTTGCTGATGCCGGTGAAAGAGCGGGCGATCTTCTCCAGGTCCTCCAGACGACGCACGTAGGTCTCTAGCATCTCCCGCCGGGCCCCGGGCCGGGCCCCGGAGAGGGTGTCCGCGGCCTGGACCAATACCGCCAGGACGCTCTCCGGCGGCACGTCTTCATGGTGGGCCGCCACCGCGTGCACTACCTTGGGAGATTCCCCGAAACGTTTGGTCAAGTCCGCGCCGATCATGGCATGGACCCCTTCCGACTCCTGGTCCACCGCCTTGCCGATGTCATGGAGCAGCCCGGCCCGTTTGGCGTGTTTGACGTTGATCCCCAGTTCCGCGGCCATGATCCCGGTTAAATAGCAGACTTCCACCGAATGTTTGAGGACGTTCTGGGAGTAGCTGGTGCGGAACTTCAGTTTTCCCAGGAGCTTGATGAGATCGGGGTGCAGCCCGTGGACCCCGGCGTCGAAGGCCGCTTCCTCGCCGGCTTCCCGGATGTTGGTCTCCAACTCCTGGTTGACCTTGTCCACGATCTCTTCGATGCGTCCGGGATGGATGCGGCCGTCGGAGATGAGGCGCTCCAGGCTGCGCCGGGCCACTTCCCGGCGGATGGGGTTGAACGCGGAGAGGATGACCGCTTCCGGGGTGTCGTCAATGATGATATCCACGCCGGTGGCCGCCTCCAGGGCCCGGATATTGCGGCCTTCCCGGCCGATGATGCGGCCCTTCATCTCTTCGTTGGGCAGCGGCACCACGGACACGGTCTGCTCGGCCACGTAGTCGCTGGCGTAGCGCTTGATGGCCAGGGCGATGATGTCCTTGGCCTTGCGGTCCGCGTGTTCCCGGGCCTCGCCTTCGATGCGCTTCACCAGGCGGGCGGCGTCGGCCCGGATTTCCCGCTCCATGCTCTGGAGTAGCAGGTCCCGGGCTTCCTGGGCGCTCATGCCCGCCAACTGCTCCAGGCGCACGTTCTGTTCCGTCAGCAGCTTCTGGTATTTTTCCGCTTGCCGCTTCAGGTCTTCCTCCTGTTGGGCCGCCTGGCGGTGTTTTTTCACCAGATCGGTTTCCCTTTCATCCACCAGGGCCGATTTTTTCTCCAGGTGCTCTTCCTTCTGGAGGAGGCGGCGTTCCAACTGGTTCAGCTCATGGCGGCGGTCCTGGGTCTCCTTTTCAAAGTCCACCTTGATCTGCAGGAGGTGGTCCTTGGCCTGGAGTTTGGCCTCCTTTTTAATGGCTTCCGCTTCTTTGCCGGCATCATCCAGGATTTTTTTGCCCAGGGCTTCCAGGGAGCCGACCCGGGCGTCCATTACGTATTTGCGGTAGAGAAAGCCCGCCAGAAAACCGAGGCCCACAAACAGGGCGTCAAGTAAAATTTGCATCCATATGGTCATGGGGAATCCCCTTATGCGTATATCTAGATCCTGGCGGCCGGCGGACTTCATGCTGAAGCCATAGGGCCGCGAGGATGTTGGGCCAGCTCGGGGCAAAGGCAAAGGGGGGCGAAAAGACGTTTCCGCCAGGCGATCAGGGAGGCGAGGGGTAGAGGGTGGAAGGTCCGGTCCTCAGACCGGCGCAAACCGCAAAGCAAGTACCTAATTATTCAAAAAATTATTAATTGGGGATTCTTCCTGCTCCTCCTCATCAACAAATTGAAATATGGCCAAGCTTGGCAAATTATTCGCATTGATTAATCGTGGCCCCGCGTTTTGCAAGTCCATATTCCTGACCGGCGCTTGCGCCCGGAATAACGTGTCTCTCTCCCCGCTTCTCCATCGCCCCTGCCTGTCCGTCCCCGGGTCAGGCTGACGCTTTCGGCCCGTTTTCCTTCTCCAAACTGCCCCTCCTTCAAGGTCCGGGTGGGGAAGAAGAACCGTGGGCCTCCAGCTTTTGTATCAATTGTCGGGATCGTTGTTCGATGTCCGTTCGGAGTTGTTGATAGTCCTCCTTGGTCTCCAAAAATTCACATGCCAGATTTAATGCGGCCAGAATGGCCAGATCCGCCAGGGGACTGGAAGGAAAGGCGCGCTGCAATTCCCGCAGGTGCTCGTCCACCATGCGGGCGACAACTTGCAGGCGTTCCGGGGGGATACTGCCCTTCACCTGAAGGGGCCGCCCCAGAATTTCCACCATCACCGGCTTGGGCTCCTGGTCCAATGCTAGGCTGATTCTCCTTTATCCAGGATATCCAGCCTTCTCAGGATCTTGTCGATCCGTTGGCGAATTACCTCCCTCTCCTGCGAGACCTTGTCCAGGGCGGCTTCAGCTTCCTTGAGGGCCTGATCCTTGACAGCGAGGTCTTTCTGCAAGGACGCGTTGGCCTCCTTGAGACTCTCAAACTTTTTGAGAATGCTCTCCAGTTTCTGTTCCAGGTTGTTGAAAAGGTCCATTCCCACCATTTTCCCTTATTTATTTAATATGATTGTGCGCTTGCGGCGCCGAAAAGTCAAGTCTTTTTCCGGTGATCGGGACCAGAGCCTGGCGCAGCCGGGCCGCCAGGTGGGTATAACGCCGGATGGGTTTATCGTTGCTGATAGCCATGCCCAAGGCCTTTTTGCTGCCCAAAAGCACCACCAGCCGCCGGCCCCGGGTGACCCCGGTATAGAGCAGATTCCTTTGGAGCAGCAGGAAATGCTGGGTGGTGAGCACCAGAAGCACCGCGGGAAATTCGTTGCCCTGGGACTTGTGCACGGTAATGGCGTAAGCCAGGGTGATCTCGTCCCGTTCCCCGGGGTCATAGGGAATCACCCGGCCCTCAAAGTTTACCAGGAGCTGGCCGGTGTCCCCGGCCAGGCCCACAACCTGGCCGATGTCGCCGTTGAACACCTCTTTCAGATAATTGTTCCGGAGCTGCATGACCTTGTCGCCCCGGCGAAAGGCGCGGCCGCCCCAGGTCCAGGTCTCGCCCTTGGCGTTCAGGCGCTCCTGCAGGAGATGGTTGAGGGTCTGGATCCCCAGGGGACCCCGGTGCATGGGAGAGATCACCTGCAAATCCTTGAGGGGGTTGAAGTCGTAGCGCCGGGGGAGCTCCATCGCCACCAGGTCCAGGAGCCGGCGCTGCAAGGCCAGGGGCTCGTCCAGTTCCAGGAAGACGAAGTCGGTCTTCCCGAAATACTTGGGCAACACCGGAAATTCCCCCTGGTTGATGCGGTGGGCGTTGACCACGATGAGGGACTCCCGGGCCTGACGGTAAATCTGGGTGAGACGGCAGACCTTGAGGACCTCGGAGGCCATCAGGTCCTTGAGGACGTTGCCCGGACCCACCGCGGGGAGCTGATGCGCGTCCCCCACCAGGATGAGGCGGGCGGACGGGGGCACGGCCCGAAGCAGGTGGTGCATCAGGTAGATGTCCACCATGGAGGTCTCGTCCACCACCACCACCTGGGCCTTCAAGGGGTCGGTGGGGCCGCGCTTAAAGCCCCCGTTCTGGGGGGAAAACTCCAGAGCCCGGTGGATGGTGGTGGCCTCGGCGCCCGTGGCTTCTCCCAGGCGTTTGGCGGCCCGGCCCGTGGGGGCCATGAGCAGGACCTTGGACCCCAGGCCTCGATATAAATCCAGGATGCAACTGACAATGGTGGTCTTGCCGGTGCCCGGGCCGCCGGTGATGACCAGAACTTTCTCTTTCAGGGCCGCGGCCACGGCTGCGGCCTGCTCCGGGGCAAGCTCCAGACCCCGGTTTTTCTGGACCAAGCCCACCAGGTCGGTGATATGCAAGGGCGGGGTGGCGCCGGTAACCCCCAGCAGTGCCCCCAGCATCCGGGCCACGCCGGTTTCCGCGGCCCAGGCGCCGCGTTTGTAGACCCCGGGGCCGTCCGCCAGTTCTTCGAGGACCACCCGGCCTTCCTGCTCCAGCCTTTTCAAGGCCCCGGCCAGGGGCTCGGCCGCGATGCGGAGCAATTCCTGGGTTTGCTGAAACAGCTTTTCCTGGGGCGTATAAACATGCCCCTCCCCGGCCATGGTGTCCAGGACGTGGAGCAGCCCCGCGGCCAGGCGGGCCGGAGCCAGGGGGTCCAAATTCAGCCGGGAGGCCAGGCGGTCCGCGGTGAGAAACCCCAAACCCTGGATGTCCAGGGCCAGTTGATAGGGGTTGGTGGTGAGCACCTCCACGGCCTTGACGCCGTAGGTCTGGTAAATTTTGGTGGCCAGGCCCAGGCTCACGCCCAGACCCTGGAGGGAGACCATGATCTCCCGCACCTCTTTCTGTCCCTGCCAGGCCTGGCCGATCTGCTCCAGGCGCTTGGGGCCGATACCCGGCACTTCCAGCAGCCGCTCCCGGTGGTTGTCGATGACCTCCAGGGTCTCGGTCCCGAAATGGGCCACCAGGCGCTGGGCCATCTCCGGGCCGATGCCCTTCACCAGCCCGGAGGCCAGATATTTGGTGATCCCCGCCACCGTGGCCGGCAGCACCGCATACCACCATACGGCCCGGAGCTGTTCCCCGTATTTGGGATGGACTTCGTATTTTCCCTTGATATGGAGCTGCTCCCCTTCGCTCACCGCGGCCAGGGCGCCCACCACCGTGACGGGGAGGCGCCGGCCCTTGACCTTCAGGCGCAGCACCGCATAATGGGACTCCGGATCGGCGAAGGTAATGCGCTCCACCGTGCCCTCCAGGGTTTCCAGGGGCTGGGCGGCGATTTCCGGGGGCAGGGGAGGGGGGGTGATTGGCAAAGATCGGGACCTATTTTTTCCTAATCATAGCCGGGTCGACCGGTCCGGTCAAGGTAGGTATGGGTATAAGGCAGTCAGCTTTCAGCGGTCAGCTTTCAGCTTTTCTAAAAAAAAACGGAATGTCCCATTTTAAGGTAGTGGCAATATATTTTGCCAAAATAAAACATCTATCCTATTCTACTCTTGCATGGGAAATTGGGAAACTAATTTTTCAAAAGCGAGGATGGACACGTGACCAGAATCATACGTTGGGCGTTCACTATAATAACGTTTATAATTGGTGTTATTATTACAACAAATATCCAAAAACTTTTGGAAGGAAAAGGTTGGGACAAGTTCTTTTTAAAATATTGGCCAACCGAGTTGCCAAATATGCCTGATTTTAGCTATTTAATTGAATCAAAATGTTTTTGGCTATTTTTTGGTTTCTCAGCAGGAATAGCTATGGCCTTATGGATTATAAGGTTGTGGCCAGAAAAAGAAAGAGCGAAAGAGCGAAGTCGGTATTCAAGATTATTAAAGCTGAATACTGGACACGCAACATCAGAAAAGATGTAACAGAAAAACTACTAAATATGATATCTGATCACATTTCTAATAATAAATTGGAATTTCTTGTTTTAAATGAAACATTGGGAGGAGATTTTGATAGAGGGACAAAGAAAACTCTAAGTATTGAATACAATTTTAATGGAAGAACAATAAAGAAAGATTTTCCAGAAAAAGAAAAAGCAGTAATACCATAAAAATGGCATTAATTAATATTCATCTTCTTGTTTTATGACTTCATACAGCCCTTTTTGACGCTGCTCTTCTAATTGTTCTTAATGTTGGGAAAGCTCGCGCAAAAAGACGTTCAAATATATGCAAATTTGAGGCAGCCTTTAAAAGAGCAATAACCAAAAAAAAGACAATTGGGGAAAGCAGGGAAGAGATCATACCTTTTCAGATAGTAACTTTCATAAATCCCTAATCTTTAAGCTGATAGCTGATAGCTGAAAGCTAACAGCTAATCCCCCACCGGCGCGGTCAGGACCTTCTGGCTGATGGCCCGGCCCAGGGCCACCCGGCCGCCGTTTAAGCCGACGATGATCAGGCCCCGGTTGTTTTGCAGAATATCCACTTCCTTACCCAGGTTCAGGCCCAGCGCCAGGAGCCGGGCCCGGAGCATCCGCCCCCCCTGGTAGCCGGTGATGCGCACCCGCTTCCCCGGGGGCACCTGGGCCAGGGGGAGGTCGGTTGTTGCCAGATCAGTTGTCATTTCCGCCCTTTTCGTAAGTTCAAAGTTCAAGGTTCAAAGTTCAAGGTTGCCGTAGGGTGCGTTCCACGCACCCTTTAATAAGGATGGCGGGGGGGATGCCCTACCAATTTTTCGCAATTACCGGAAGAGCCGGCCGCTCAGGAGCGGCCGGCCCCATCTTCCCGCTGCCGGCACGCGGGGCATAAACCCTCCACCTGGAGATGGTGGCCCTTGATCCGGTAGCCGTATTCTTTGGCCAATTGCTCTTCCAGGCAGTGGAGGAAAAGGTTTTCAAACTCCTGGATTTCCCCGCAGCTTAAACACCGCAAGTGGTTGTGATGGGAGTGGCCGTAAATGTGCTCGTAATGCCAGTGGCCGCCGCTGAACTCCACCTCCCGGACCAGGCCGCAGTCAATGAACAGGGGGAGAGCCCGGTAGATGGAGGCCTTGGAGACCTTGACGCCTTTCTGCTTGAGCTGCAAATAAAGGCCGTCCACGTCGAAATGCCCGTGGATCTCGAAGATTTCCCGGAGAATGCGCTCCCGCTCCGGAGTGCGGCGCAATTCCCGCAGACGGATATAATCCTGGAATACCTGTAGTTCCGACTTCATGGCCGTTATGTTTATTGAGATTCATTTGCTATAGTACTTTAATTCCGCGGCATGTCAAGGAATATTCTTTATATGATGGGAAATCCTTGGTAAAAGTGGGGGTAATGCAGTTTTTAGTTTTCAGTTTTCAGTTTTTAGCTTGATCTTTTGAGGTCACAATTTGTGACCTCAAAATCTGATAGTCGCATGGATCGGGAAGAATCCGGAATTTTGAGGTCACAATCTGCGACCTCAAGTTGGCAGAGATGGTATTCTAAATTAGCGAGGGCAATCTTGAAATCACAGATTGTGATTTCAAGTGGAGACCTCTACGACGGTCTCCCTACTTGTCATTCTGAGGGAGCGGAGCGACCGAAGAATCTCGTTTTTGGCGGCAAGGTTTTTACCGCCGGTGCCGATGAATAGAAGCAGATTGAAACCCTGGTCGCCCCAAAAAATAGATTCTTCACTCCGCTTCGCTCCGTTCAGAATGACAAATAGAGACTTTCACCGGGGTCTCAACCTTGAACCTTGAACTTTGAACTTTGCCGGCAGGGAGAAAAGTGGAGGATAAGCAAGACATTAACCAGCCCGGCCCTGAGTTAGCCCCGGAGCGTCAGAAGGAACTTCGGGCCTTAGCCCGGAGGCTGGGGCACCGGTTTAAAGACCTCGGTCTCCTGGAGCAGGCCCTGCGCCACAGCTCTTATGCCCACGAGCGGCCGGAGACCGGCCCCAGCAACGAGCAGTTGGAGTTTTTGGGGGACGCGGTCCTGGCGCTGGCCATCAGCGACCTGCTTCTGGCTTCGTTCCCCCACAGCTCCGAGGGGGAGCTCTCCCGCAGCCGGGCGGCCCTGGTGAACGCCCGGCAGTTGGCGGCCCTGGCCCGGCAACTGGACCTAGGCTCCCATCTGCTTTTGGGCCGGGGGGAGGAAAGCCAGGCGGGCCGGGAGAAGCCGTCGCTCCTGGCCGACGCCCTGGAGGCGGTCCTGGCGGCCTGCTTCCTGGACGGGGGCCTGAAGGCCGCGCAAAAGGTCGTCCGGAACTGGTTCGCCCCGCTGCTGGAAACCAAGGCCCGCCTCCCCTGGCAAGACTTTAAGACCGCTCTCCAAGAATTTATCCAGGCCCGCTTCAAACTCTCCCCCGCCTACCACCTTTTGGAGGAAAGCGGCCCCAGCCACCACCGGCGCTTCCGGGTGGAAGTGAGGCTGGGCCCCGAAGCGTTGGCCCAGGGCGAAGGCCCCAGCAAGAAGCAAGCGGCTCAGATGGCCGCCAGGTTGGCTCTGGAGCGGCTGGAGGGGGAGGAGTAGTGGTCAGTGGCCAGTGGTCTCAGGTCAGGAATCGGTTTTTCCCTAATTCCTGGTCCCTGGCCCCTGGGGCCCTGCCCCCTACCTTTGCGACTCCGAGAGGGCGATGTGGTAGGTCTCCACCTCGGTCAGCGCGGAAAACACTTCTATCACTCGCTCTTCCACGGCTTCCTTGGCCGACTGGCTGTAGAAGGCCACAGCCCGCTGCTCCCGTTCGTGGGCCGCCGCGAAGTTGGCCTTGGGGTCCTTCAGGCAAGCCTTGTCATCCGGCTTGATCTCCGGTTTGGGCACCTTGAGAATCTTGCAGATGAGGGAGGCGTGCTCGGCCTCCGTCCGGGACAGGGCCTTGAACATGGCCTGGGAAAAGGCGTCCGGCGCGCAGTTGGACGCGCACATATAGAACGCGGCGTTTTTTACCTCCAGGTCCAGGGCCTTTTCCAGGTTCTCCCGGGACTTGGCGCTGAGGTTGGGGACCGTGTTCCGGTCCACATATTCCTCCGCGGGCTGCATATACCTCTCAGGTGCGCCGCAGAAGGGGCAAAAGCTGGGGGGCTCGCTGCCCAGGTAAGGATCACCGCAAATTTTACAACGAAAAAGTTTCAGTCCCATACAGGCTCCTTTGTAATTAGCTTTCAGCTTTCAGCGGTCAGCTTAAATAGCTTTCAGCTATCAGCGGTCAGCTTTCAGCTTTTTTTAAAAAGCCAAGACAAATACTGTGGATTTGCCGATCTCAATTCGGAGTCGGATAGCCAGTATTTGTTTTTAGCTGATAGCTGAAAGCTGACAGCTTTGTTAGCTGACAGCTATTGATTTAATCTACCTTCCCAAAGAACTTCTTCACCGCGTTGCACACCGGGCATTTCTCCGGCGGTTCCCCTTCTACCGTATGGCCGCAAATGGAGCAGACGTACATCTCCACCATGGTCTTGTCCGCCAGGTTTTTCAGGGCCTTTTCGAAGAGAGCGGCGTGGGTCTTTTCCACTTCGTTGGCGAAGTTGAAGGTGCGTTCCGCCTCCTTGTTGCCTTCGGCCTGGGCGTTGGCGATCATCCGGGGATACATCTCCCGGAACTCGGCGGTTTCGCCGTCAATGGCCTCCCGGAGATTGTCCGCGGTGGATTTGACGCCTTTTAAGACCTTGAGGTGGTTATGGGCGTGTACGGTCTCCGCGGCGGCCGCGGCCCTGAAGAGCCGGGCGATCTGGGCGTAGCCTTCCTGCTCCGCTTTGGCCGCAAAGGCCAGATACCGCCGGTTGGCCTGGGATTCCCCGGCAAAGGCTTCTTTGAGATCTTCCACTGTTTTTCCCATATGCTTCTCCTTTCTGATTCGGCTATTTATTGTCTTCCGTCAGTTTCATGGGCACGCCGCAGCAGACCAAAGCGCCGCCGCCGGCCTCCAAAACCTTCACTTTGTTGCCGCAAATCTTGCAGACATAAGTCTGCCCCACTGCTGTAGCCATTCATTCCTCCAAGTCCAGCGGTTTTTCCTGACACCGGCGGCATAAGCCCCAGACCGTCAGGCGTTGTTGTTCCGGCAGAAAGCCTTGAAGCATCCCCGGAGATAAAGAAGTCAGCGGCGCCGGCTGCCAGTCCAGATCCATGATGCGGTGGCAGCTCCGGCAGATGAGGTGGGCATGATCCTGGGTGACTCGATCGTAGCGGGCCATTTCGTGGAGAGGATTGACCTTGATGGCCAGGCCCTTTTGACAGAAGACCTCCAGGGTTTTATACACCGTGTTGAACGAAATGGCGGGAAGGCGCCGCCGCACCTCCTGATAAATCGTCTCCGCGTTGGGGTGGTCAGGGAGAGCGTCGAGCGCGGCCAATACCGCCAGGCGCTGGGGAGTCACGGCAATCCGCCGGTCCCGCAGTTTTTCCATGAGATTTTCCATGAACAACTATCAGATAATAATGATTACTGAACTGTCAAGGGAGGCAAATAAAGAAAAATAAAAAAAACGCCCATCAAGGTCTGATGGGCGAAAGGGAAAAGCCGGGTTCAAAGCTGAGTCAATTAATAGAAATAGGTCAAACCGGCGTGGAAAAAGTTAACGTTGAACGCGGGGTTTTCATCGTAGAGCCCGGCATTGGAGGAGTGGCGGAAACGATAGGCCAGAGTGAGGCCCAGTTGGGGCATCAAGGCAATATCAATGCCCCCTCCCACCTGGGGGGTAAAATTGAAGGCATGGGCAATGGCCGGGCTGTCAAAGCTCTCGGTGATCATGCCCGCGCCGCCTTCGATAAATATCGAGGCCGCGGTCCCCAGGGGCAATCTCAGCTTCAGCATGGGCGTGAAACCCAATTCGAAGCCGGTCTTCTCCGCGTCGGCGATGCTGAAGATACCCTCCACCACAAAGGAGAGGCCCAGCCCCCATCTTTGTCCGGGCTTGATGAGGAAAATGCCCCAGTGGGGCAAGAGGCTGTAGAGGCGGACGTCGGCGCCTTTGGTGTTTTTGCCGTAGCCGAAACGGAGCCCCAACTCCCGGTTGAAACTGCCGTAACTAAAGCCCTGCCCCCAGACCACCCCGGGGCATGCCAAGAGCGCGGCCAGCGCGAACGCGACCAGTCGTTTTTTCCCTGTGCGCAGCATGAATCTCCCCCTTATGCAAGCGTTCAGGTCATTTTTTAGTGTTAAGCCAGAGTACCAACAGCCGAGGCAAAAGTCAAAGTTTTTGAGCCTCCCTCAACCCCGCTTCTCCCAGAACCGGTCCTCCCGGAAGCGGGCCGCGGCTCCCAGGTCCGCTTCGATGAGGAGCAGGCGGTTATATTTGGCGATGCGCTCCGACCGGGACACGGACCCGGTTTTGATTTGGCCCACGCCGGTGGCCACTGCCAGGTCGGCGATAAAGGTGTCTTCGGTCTCGCCGGAGCGGTGGGAGATGACGGCCCGGTAGCCGTGGGTGCGGGCCAGGTTGATGGCCGCCAGGGTCTCACTCACCGTGCCGATCTGGTTCAGCTTGATGAGGATGGAGTTGGCCGCGCCCAGGTTGATGCCTTTTTGCAGGAATTTCACATTGGTGACGAAGAGGTCGTCCCCCACCAGTTGCAGCTTGCCCCCCAGGGTCTTGGTCAGGTGCTGCCAGCCGACCCAGTCGTTTTCGGCCAGTCCGTCTTCCAGGGAGACGATGGGATAGCGGGAGAGCAGGGACTGGTAGTAATCGGTCATGGCCTGGGCGGTGCGCCGGGAGTTGTCGGATTTCTTGAAGACATAGGCGCCGCCTGCTTCATCAAAAAATTCCGAAGCCGCGGCGTCCAGGGCCAGGACCACCTGCTTGCCGGGACGATACCCGGCCTTCTCGATGGCCTCCATGATCAGGTCCAGGGCGGCTTCATGGGAGGGAAGGTCCGGCGCGAATCCCCCTTCATCCCCCACGCCGGTGGCCAGCTTTCGCGAGGAGAGCACCTTCTTCAGGGTCTGGAAGACTTCCGCAGCCATCCGCAGGGCTTCGGCAAAGGTAGCCCCGCCCACCGGCATGATCATGAATTCCTGGATATCTAGGTTGTTGGTGGCGTGGGCCCCGCCGTTAATGATGTTCAACATGGGCATGGGCAGGATGTCGGCGCCGGTGCCTCCCAGATAACGGTACAGGGGGAGGCCGCTGAGCACCGCTCCGGCCCGGGCCACGGCCATGGAGACGGCGAGGATGGCGTTGGCTCCCAGGCGGCTTTTGGTGGGGGTGCCGTCCAGGGCGCATAACTGCCGGTCGATCAACCCCTGTTCCAGGGGGTTCTGACCCTTAAGGGCCGGGGCGATGATCTCCCGGATATGGCCCACAGCCTTGAGAACGCCTTTTTTCTGATAGCGGCCGGGATCGCCGTCCCGCAGTTCCAGGGCTTCATGGGCCCCGGTGGAGGCGCCGGAGGGCACCGCCGCCACCGTGCGCATGCCGTTGTCCAACTGCAAGTTCGCCAGCACCGTGGGCTGGCCCCGGGAGTCCAGGATCTCCCAGGCGTTGATGGCCTTGATGGTTGCCATTTCCCCTCCTCTTCGTCAAGACTTGATCCAAGAGCGGGCAGAGTCGGCCCATTCCTAGCCTTAAAGAGGCTTATAGCAGAAAAAAGATTGGGTTTCCACCCCGAAGGGCGGAAACCCGAGTGGCGTCAAGATTTATTGACTAGCCGGTGATTAAGGTTGGACCGGCAATTTCTTTTGCTGCTGCTGTTGCTGCTGTTGTTTCTGTTGCTGTTGCTGTTGTTGTTGCTGCTGCTGGCGTTGCTGCTGCGCCCGTTGTTGCTGCTGCTGCTGTTGCTGCTGCATTTGTTGCTGGCGCATTTGCTGCTGCCGCTGCTGCTCTTGCTGTTTTTGCTGCTGCTGCTGTTGTTGCCGCATTTGTTGCTGGCGCTGCTGCTCTTGTTGCTTTTGTTGCTGCTGCTGTTGTTGCCGCATTTGCTGTTGCCGCTGTTGCTCTTGCTGTTTTTGCTGTTGTTGCTGCTGCTGTCGCATCTGTTGCTGGCGCTGCTGTTCCTGTTGTTTTTGCTGTTGCTGCTGTTGCTGCTGCTGTTGTTGCTTCATCTGCTGTTGCTTTTCCTGCTGCTGGCGCATTTGCTGCTGGCGCTGCTGTTCCTGCTGTTTTTGTTGCTGTTGCTGCTGTTGTTGTTGCTTCATCTGCTGTTGCTTTTCCTGCTGCTGGCGCATTTGCTGCTCTTGCTGCTTTTGTTGCTGCTGCTGCTGTTGTTTCATTTGTTGTTGCTTTTCCTGCTGTTGTCGTTGCTGCTGCTGCAGTTTCTGCTGGTCCTGCTGCTGTTGAGGAGTGAGCTTTTGCTGCTGTTGTTGCTGTTGCATTTTCTGTTGCTGTTGTTGCAGCTTCTGCTGCTCCTGTTGCTGCTGGGGAGTGAGCTTTTGCTGCTGCTGTTGTTGTTGTAGCTTTTGCTGCTGTTGTTGCAGCTTCTGCTGTTCCTGTTGCTGCTGAGGGGTTAATTTTTGCTGCTGCTGCTGTTGCTGCTGCTGCATTTTCTGTTGCTGCTGCTGTAGCTTTTGCTGCTCCTGTTGCTGCTGGGGAGTGAGCTTTTGCTGTTGCTGTTGTTGTTGTAGCTTTTGCTGCTGTTGTTGCAGCTTCTGCTGTTCCTGTTGCTGCTGAGGGGTTAATTTTTGCTGCTGCTGCTGTTGCTGCTGCTGCATTTTCTGTTGCTGCTGCTGTAGCTTTTGCTGCTCCTGTTGCTGCTGGGGAGTGAGCTTTTGCTGTTGCTGTTGTTGTTGTAGCTTTTGCTGCTGTTGTTGCAGCTTCTGCTGTTCCTGTTGCTGAGGAGTCAGTTGCTGTTGTTGGGTCGTAGCGGGAGGCTTCTTCTCCCCTTTATGGGTTGGGGCTGCCGGGGTAATTTGCTTATTGGGAGGCAGTTTTTGCACCTGGGCTTGCTGGGCAGGGGTCAACTGCTTGGTGGCCGAGGCCGGCAAACCGGCTCCCACTATGCCTTTGGTGGGCGCGGTGGCCGCAGTAGCCTTTGGGATATTGGGGGGCAGCTTCGGCGCGTCCTTGGGGGCCGGGATGATATTGGGTTTCCCCAGGTTGGCCTGGGCCTGCTTCACGTTGGCCACCGGCTTCACCGGCGGCAGGGGTTTCCCCTGGGTCAGGGCCGGCGGCTGGATATTCTTGATGGCCGTGTTGCGGTTGATAACCGTCTGGGGCGCGTTCACGTTCTTGATGTTGACGATATTGTTGGTATTGTTGATGATCGTATTGTTAACAACGGTCTGGTTGATATTGGTGACCCGGGAAATATAGGCCGGCGACGGGCCAAAGGCGTAAGCTCCCAAGCCCAGGCCGATGCCCACCCCGATGGCTGCCGGGGGATAATACGCCGGCGCATAGTAGTTGGTTAGCAACGGCGCGGTGGGATAGATCACCGGCACGTACGCCGGCGGCGCCAGACAGCCGCAGCCGGCATAGGAGTAAGCCGGAGTATAGGGCTGCCCTAAGCCCAGCAAAAAGCTGCTGGCCGCGGCAAAGACATAGAACGGCGCGGTGATCAGGTCCGCCACCGGGCTCCCCGGGTAGTAGCTCGGAGGAGCATAAGCCGGGGGCGGCACGTAATTAGGGGGTGGAATGGGGGCCCAACCCACGTAGGATTGGTCCACCGGCACGTTTTCCGGACTGGTCCGCCAGGTGACCGTGGAGGGATACCAGGTGCGCCCCGGCACCCAGCACCAGCCGTAGGAGGAGGTGGGCATCCAGTTGCCGTAATGGTAGGTGGCCCAACCCCAGGGTTCCGGGGACTCAAAGATTTGGCCCTGTTCGGTGGGCACCCAGCGGCCGTTGACATACGGCCTCCAGTCCTGGTCCACGCCGGTGGGGTGCCAGACCGGGCCGTAATTCTCGTAATCCACCCATTCGCCGTGCTGGGCCAGTTCCTCGTAAAACATGGCCGCGTCTTCCGTGCCCGCCTGGGCCGGCCGCGGAGCGCCGGCGCCCAGGACCAGGGCCAGGCTTAGAACCAGGGCCATGAACCCCAGAAAGGGTTTTCGTCTCATGTGGTAACTCCTTAATAAGATTAGGGGTTCTAAATGCTGGAGGAATCTGGTTTTTTTTTTATTCCAGGCTTCCTGCAGATTTCTCTTTTCAACCTAAAAACGCTTAAGAATAGTTCGGGGTTTACGCTTCCTCTCTCACCTCCTTTACCCCCAACAGGGAGAAATCCGGAAAATTGTTCTATTGTCAGACTCCTCACCCGGGTTGTCAAAGGCCATCACCGGCGGGTGATTTTCGCCATCGGGCCACTTTAAGCTGACCGCTATATTACCATTAGACGCTAGTGAAGCACAATCTATTAAGAGATTTTTTAGGAGTATCTTAGGTAGGATATGAAAAACCCGGCTTGACTGTCCGGAGCCTTAAGGGAGTGGGGCTGCATCCAGATCCTGCAGATGCAGCAGGTCCCCGCCGGCGATCAACAGGAGCTTGCCTGCGCTTCCGGGCTTGGCCACGATCTTTTTCCAGTCCTCCGCGCTTAGGCCCTCGTCGATGGTGGTGAGCAGCATGGCTTCCTCCAGCTTTTTGCTCCCTTTCAACAGCAGAAATTGGCGGTGATTGGTGAAGGCCCAGAGGACCCGGCCGTTGGTGAGGAGAAAATTGTATTCTCCCGGATATTCCCGCAGCAGGCTTCTCAAGGCTTCTTTTAAAACCAGAATGAAAGGGGTGGAGGCCCGGCGGGGTTCGGTCTCCATAAAGAAATCCCTTAAGAATTCCAAGGCCCGGGCTGAGTCGCTCTTTGCTTCCAAAACCGGATGGCGGCGGCTCAAATAAGGCTCGATGGCCGGAGCCTTGCCGTTGTGGGCAAAGATCCAGGATTGCCCCCAAAAATCCAGGGTAAAGGGATGGGCATGGCATTCATCCACCAGGCCGCTGGATTTGTAGCGGATATGGGCGACGATGGTGGGGCTGTCCACCACCCGGGCCAGGCGCTGGAAAGAACTGTGGAGGCGGCCGTCCGTAAAGACTTTCTCTCCGGATTTTTCCACCACCGGCAAGTTATTGCGGAAGAAGCCGATGCCCCAACCGTGGACGTTCGCCCGCCCCCGCACCGCGAAGAGAGGCAGGGACGCGGCCGCGGTGTAGTTTTTAGACGCGGACAGGGCAAAGAGGTCGCACATCAGAGATGGCCCTGGTAGAGCAGGTCCGCGCCGGAGATGATCAGGACCTGGCCCCGGGCCGGGTCCTTCTGGGAAAAGGCGCTCCAATTATCCTGGTCGTCGGTGAGGCCGCCGCTGACCGTGGTTACCAGCAGCAATTCCCCCACCGCCGTGGGGTCCTGGTAAGTAAGGACCTGGTCGGTGTTGAAAAAGGCAAAGAGCACGGTTTCATTGGCCATGAAAAAGGTGTACCTACCGGGATAATTGGTTATCAATTTCTTGCACCCCAGGGCCATGACCTGATAGAGGCTCTGGCGGGGCCGGTTGGCCAGGCCGGACTCCATCTCATCCCGGACAAACTCAAAAACCCTGGCGGCTAACAACTCCTCCCGCATTATCGGCCGGTGACTCTGGTAGGCCAACAATTTCGGGGATTCCCCTTTGAAGATGAAGAGCCAGTTGTGGTCCAGAAACCAGTCGTTGATGGGCTGGGCGTGGGATTCTTTCTGGTGTCCGCTCTTGGGGCAGCGGATATGGGAGAGGATAATGCGGCTGTCGATCACCCGGGCCAGGCGGCTGAAGCTGTCGTGCATCATATCCCCGGTGAAAATCCCTTCGCAGGATTTTTCAATATGCACCTGGCCGTTCCGGAAGAAGCCGATGCCCCAGCCGCTGATATTTTCCCGGGCCCGGTCGGCAAAGGGCGGAAGATACTCGTGGGCCGTGTAATGATGGCCCGCAGACATGGCAAAGAGTTCACACATCAGCCAGCTCCTTCCCGGTCAGAGTTACCCGCAATTTGCCCACTTTCAGGAACCGCACCCGCCGGGCGGCGTCGATGCTTAAGGGGGTCCAGAAAAACATCTCTTCGGGATTCCAGGCCCCGGGCAGGATCAACCCCAAGGCCAGGGTGCGCCTGGCGCCGTCCAGAAAACCCACCAGGCGCAGGTGCATGCCGCTCCAGGTGAGCCAGTGGAGGGACTCGCCTCCCGGCCCGGGCGGACTCTCCGGGGGCGGTTCCTCCACCATTAGTAACTTCCGATCCCCCAAGGCCTCCCCATAAATCACCCGCGCCCCCAGGATTTGGCTGCACCGTTCGAGTTCCCCGGGCGCCAGGGCTGCCCCCCGGCCCCAAGGCAGTCCTTCCCAGCCCAGGGACCGCCAGGGCAGCGCCAGGCGCCGGGCCTCCTGGAAATAGCGGCGAAACCGGTCTTCCCGGTAGCGACGCCGGTCTTCGGGAGTCTTGCGGCTAGCCCGGGAAGAGACCGGCAGCCGGAGCAGGTCCCAGCCGGCGGGGACTTCGCCGCCGCCGTACCGCCACAGGGACTGGAGTAAAGGCTCCAGCTCCTTTTCCCACTGCAAGGCCAATAGCAGATGGGGGTGCAACAGCTCCACCTGGGTCCTTTTCAAGCGCAGGGCCGCGGGGCCATGGACCAGACCGCTGGTGTTCACCACCACCCGGCTGACGCCTTTGGCCGCGGCCTGGTCCACCAGCACCCGGCAGCCCACCGAGACCTCCAGGATGGCCCCCACCGGTGAAGTCTGGCCGATGAAATAAAGGCTCTCCGGAAAGAGGCTGTCGTCTCCCGGCAACCGGGGGGGAAAAAGTCCCAACCCCAAGGTGGCCGGCGGTCCCAGGTGGGATTGGCCCAGGTCGAGGTCCACCAGGGCCGCGGGCAGACCCGCGGTAAAGGTTTTGTATACCAGATAACGGCTCAGGGTGCTCTTGCCGGTGTCCGGCGCGCCCAGGACCATGACCGGCCCGCCCCGCTCCAAAAAGAGACGGCTTGCTTCCTCCCACTCCGGCGGCACCTCCAGGTGGGCCAGGAAGGGGAAATGTCCCAGGTGGCGGGGATCATCGCCAGGGTTCGACATGGATATTATGCACCATTATCAAGTGATCAGTGATCGGTAATCAGTAATCACCTGCCCGTCCCTAATTACCCAACAGCAGATATTCCGGCGTAATATCGGCCCAGACTCCGCCGGGGGGCAGGAGCAGGGCCAGGGCAGCCAGTATTAGGGGCTTTGTCATGGTCATTTCCTTTCCCATAGCGGCTCGTTCAATTAGCGGATTAGGAACGCATTTGGCCGCCAGACTCCGGCTTGGCGAAACTCAGGTATACCATACGGTTAGCTTAATTTATACTGAATTTTTGCCGCAAAATCCGCGACTAGACCGGTTTCGAACCGGTAAAGACTCAGGAGCCTCTTTTCGAGTTCTTCTTCTCTTCATTCTATGCTTATGATAAGATTCTTTCAAAGATTGGGAAAGCTTCAGGATAAGGGGGTGGCCGTGAACGGTGACATCAGCACGGTGATTGAATCACTCATCAAGAAGAAAATATTTCCTTCGGAAGAGGCAGCCGTCAGAGAAATCGTCAAAGAATATATTCTGCGGCAAGTTACCGATCTCAAACGCGAAGTTTCTCGATTTGAACGAAAGTATGGCATGCCCTTGGAGCGATTTCGCGAGTACCTTCACGAACGCTCAAAACTTTTGGAACAAGACGATCTGTCGGACGACCAGCGGCAGAGGCTGAGCCGGGCGATCATGCAGGAGGAGGATGATTGTCTGGACTGGCAGGTTGCCTGCGACTTTCTCGACAACTGGCTGGGGCTGCGTGAGGAGACTAACACTTGACCTCTTTGCCTTCAATGTTGGGTAAGGTGGTCGCTATCTTGCAAAGTCACCCGGTCTGTAAAAAGGTTATCAGCATCGACACCAAGGAATTCTCCCCCGATCAGTTCTACTTCAAAATCAGAGCCTATATCTCCGAGACAACAAAGTTACAAATCCGGGTCTATTATAATCGGGGGCATATAGATTATGCGTATCAGTTATTTGCCGATATTCCCATCTGCCGTTGGGACAATAAGGAAGAATTCTCCTCCTTATCAACTTATCCCCATCATTATCACGACCATCAAGGTTTTGTAAAATTATCGCCTTTAAGGGGCGATCCAATCCGAGATATTCAAGTTGTTCTCCAGGAAATAGCCCTACTTTCAAAGCTTGAAAAAAAGTGACATCCAAAAGATCTCATTACTCCATTATCCTCCGCCTCCCTGCAACCGCGCGGCAAAATTAGGATAAACTCGGGCCAACTTTTCTCGCACCGGCCCGTACAGCAATTCCCGGCCTTCCGGGGTCAGACCCGGGGTTGCCGGGATATACGGGGTAGCCTGAAATTCAAAGCCGGTGAGCCGCCGCACTTCCTCCAGGCTCACCCCCGGATGCAGTGACGCCACTACCGGCGGCCCGGGGGTGGCAAAGTCAAAGACGCACTTGGGAGTAATCAAACAGGTCACTCTCCCCGGACGCTGCCGGGGGTTTAATTGCGGCGTGTATCCCGGGGCGGTGACCACGTCCACCTGGGGCACCAGCCCCCGGGGTGCGTGATCGGCCTTAAACAGCGCCACCCGCTCCACCACGTAAGCCAGAATCGCGGAACCCGCGCCCCCAGGCAGCCGGACTCGGGGCTGATGGTAATCCCCCACGGCCATGAGGTTGATGTTGCCTTGGCCGTCGATTTGCGCGCCGCTCAGATAAAAGAGATGCAATTTCCCCTGCTGGGCGAAATCGAAAAAACCCTGCCACTCTCCCTCGAAGGGCCAGTCCCGGCTCCCGGCCACGAAGACTTCAGCCTGGGGCGCATGGGTGAGCTGGGCCAGCCACAGGCTTGCTGCCGGCATGGGGGAGAGTGTGCCGCACGCGGCGTTATCGCCGTCTTTGACCTGCCGGGCCAGGGCGGCGATCATGGTTTCTTCGCCGGGAGTCAGTGGATTCATTGTCTTCCGGTGATGCAAAGGCCCTTGAGAGTAATCAGTAATCAGTGATCAGTAAAAGAAAGGGTCAGCAATCACTCATTTTTTTCTGATCACTGATTACTGATCACTGATCACTGTTTTGAAATAATCACCTTCGTCCCCACGCAACTGACCATGAAGTTGTTGGGAAGTTCCGCGGCCAATTTCGTCAGGGCCTTAAAACCTGTGCAGTGGCCGGCCAGGACCAAACCGGGATTCAGTTCCTTGAGGCCGCCGATGGTGCCGTTGATGAGGTCGTCGCCCCCGGCGGTGAGGTGGAAGCCGCCGATGATGGCGGCCACCTGGCTCACGCCGGTGAGTTTTTGGGCGTATTTGGTCATATTGACGATCCCCGGGTGGCAGCAGCCGCCGATGACCACCAGGCCTTTTCCCGCGACATTCACCACCAGGGCCTGTTCGTCGCTGAAGGGATCGGGTTCCTCCTGCCCCTGAACCACGCGCTTGAAGCCTGGCAGCGGCTTTTCGTAGGAGGTGGTGGCCTCCACCGTGCCGGTCAAGAGCGCCAGGTCCCGGAGCAGGACCGGGCCCTGGTTTTCGTGGAGTTGGGCTCCTGCGGCCATTAATTTATCTTTCTCCAGGACATAAGGCCCCACCCGGCCCCGGGGAGTGATCAGGAGCTTGGGAAAATAGCAGTCGGCATGAAAATAAACCGGCAGCCCCGGCCCCCGGCGGCTCAGGAACTCCAATAGGCCGCCGTAATGGTCCGGGTGGCCGTGGCTTAAAAAGACCGCGTCGATCTCCGGCGCTTCGTGCTCCATGGCCTCCAGATTGTTGAAAAAGGAGAGCGGCGAGTTGGCGGTGTCCACCAGGATTTTGGTGGTGCGGCCGTCATGGTCCAGGGTGAGGAGCATGGCCAGGCCGTGCGCGGCCACCAGGGGCTTCTTCAACTTCCCCAAGACCGCGCGCTCCACCACCCCCGGCTTAGACGGCTCGAAGATGTCAAAGAAGTTGTCCACCAAAATTTCCACGGTCAAGCCTTGCACGGTAGGTATCTGCATGGTGGCCTCCTTTATTAAGTGAGCAGAGAGCAGTAAGCAGTGAGCAGTTTAAAAGAGGTAAGGAAAGTCTATTTTTTACTGACCCCTGACCCCTGGCCCCTGATTCGAAAACCTTGGCCTGGGGGAAAAAAAATGGTAAAAATAAGCTGTATTTTTGCTAAAACTACTCTTACCCCGGGTGTGTGTCAAGAATTTTGGCGGGTTTCAAGGAGAGCATGATGCCGACTTACGAATACAAATGCAAGGCCCACGGCCACATCTTTGAAGTGGAACAGAAAATGAGCGATCCTCTCATAGAGAAATGCCAGGTGTGCGACGCCGAAGTGGAGCGCCTCATCGGCATCCCCACCATCTTCTGCAAGGATTCGTCCAACAGCCCTTATAAAAAAGACTTCCGCTCCGACCCCCAAAAGTGGGAATCCGTGTGCGAATCGGCCTTCGGCGCCACCAAGAAGGACAAGGAAGAAATCCGGAAAAACTGGAACAAAAAAGAAAGCAAGTGGGTTTAAGGCCCAACTGGGACCGCAATCGTCGGTGGCGGTGGGGGCAATCAGCGCCTCGCAACGGCACCTGGGCAACAACCAAGATTTTATTCAAACCTCCGCCCCATCTTCCCAGGCACCAGCGTCGGGCTTTGGATGTCTCCGTCCTTATTTAAGGTGAGGCGGAAATGGGAGATACAGATTTTTATAAGACCCTCTTAGATTACATCGATGAAGGGGTATATTTTGTGGACTTGGAGGGAAGGATAACTTTCTGGAACAAGGCTGCTGAGAAGATATCAGGCTATAGTGAACAAGAAGCGGTCGGGAAGCGATGTTCAGAAAAAATCTGGATGCATGTAAGTGACCATGAGCCTGGTCTTTGTTTGACGTCATGCCCCTTGAAGAAATCGAATATTGACGGCATTTCGCCTACTGCTAATGGCTACTTGCATCATAAAGAAGGATTCCTGCTGCCTGTTGCCGTACGGGTAGCGCTATTGAAAAATGACAATGGGGAAATATCAGGCGGAGTTGAGTTTTTTTCTGATAATTCTTCGAAAATAGCAGCATTTCAGAGAATGCTTGAACTTAAAGGGCCTGCCTGCATGGATCCGCTCACCGAGGTGGCCGGGAAAAAATATCTTGAAATATTTATTCAATCCAGTCTTGATGAATTGCAAAGATATGAATGGCCGTTCGGCATTCTGTCGATTGATCTAGACCATCTCAAAGCATGCAATTATTATCATGGACACGAGATTGGCGACCGTCTGCTAAAGATGGTGGCCATGACTTTGGCAAAAAACGCCAGATCATTTGATGCAATAGGCCGATGGGGAGGGCAGGAATTTATCTTTGTAATATTTAATACAAACCCAGCGCATCTATTCGATATTTCTGAGAGATATCGTAAATTGATAGCTTGCTCTAAATTAATAGTAAATGACAAAGCCATTTCTGTTACTGTCTCTATTGGCGCCACAATTGCCCGCAAAAACGATTCATTTGAAAGCATTATGCAAAGAGCAGATAAGGCGATGCTTAAAAGTAAATCTTCCGGGCGCAATTGTGTAACAATAGAATGACATAAACAGTCAGTACACATATAGCATTGGTGTTTCCTTTATCCCACCATTATCGGGCGCTGCAGCCTGGGGTGCCTAGCCCTGCTTCTTTCCGTGGTCAGTGTTAATATTTTTCTGCCATTTGCCGATAATCTTGCTAGAAGAGAGTCTTCCAACTGCCCGGAGAGAGGCGGCTAACATGAAAAAGCGTGTTTTTCTTCTGATTTGGCTATTGATTCCCACCGTTTTAGTCAACTCTGCCTTTGCTTTAAACTTCCAGCAAATAAAAAGAGGAGCCGAAAGAGGCGACCCCACAGCAGAGTATAATATGGGCGTGGTATATGCCCAAGGTCTTTTCGGCGTCAAACAGGACTTTGTCCAGGCCAAATGGTGGTATGAAAGAGCCGCGGCCCGGGGGGACGCATTGGCCCAGACTAATCTTGGACGTTTGTATGAAACCGGTCGAGGCGTGAAACAGGACTACGCCCAGGCCAGATCGTGGTACGAAAAAGCTGCGGCCCAGGGGCACAAAACGGCCCAGAATCAGCTGGGGTTTATGTATGAAAAAGGTTTAGGAGTCAAGTCAGACTTAGCTCAAGCCAGATCGTGGTATGAAAAGGCCGCGGCCAAGGGCGACGCCTGGGCCCAATATAATCTTGGGAAGATGTATGCCGAAGGTAAGGGCGTGGCACAAGACCCCGCTCAGGCTAGAGCATGGTATGAAAAGGCCGCGGCTCAAGGACACACCCAGGCAAAGGAGAAACTTGCAGACTCGAAGTCATAGTTAGTTGCTTCCTTTCAGGAAGACTGCAAATGGAAATGGGCGTAAGAATTACGCCCATTTTTTTTCCAATACAACTTGCGTTGCTTATGCCATTTTCGTATTCGATCGATGAACCGAAAACCGAAAACTAAAAACTAAAAACTAAAAACTGCTTTTACCGGTTCATGGCCGCCAGGAAATCGCCGTTGTTCCTGGTACCTTTCAGCTTCTCCAGCAAGAATTCCATGCTGTCCACCGGCGACAGGGGTGAGAGCAGCTTCCTGAGAATCCAGATGCGGTTCAGATCGTCCGGAGGCAGGAGCAGTTCCTCTTTCCGGGTGCCGGAAGCGTTGATGTTTATGGACGGGAAGATGCGTTTCTCCGTGAGTTTCCGGTCCAGGTGAATCTCCATGTTGCCGGTGCCCTTGAATTCCTCGAAAATCACTTCATCCATGCGGCTGCCGGTGTCCACCAGGGCGGTGGCGATGATGGTCAGGGAGCCGCCTTCCTCGATATTCCGGGCCGCGCCGAAGAAGCGTTTGGGCCTCTGCAGGGCGTTGGCGTCCAGGCCGCCGGAGAGGATCTTGCCGCTGGCGGGAATCACCGTGTTATAGGCCCGGGCCAGCCGGGTGATGGAGTCCAGCAGGATCACCACGTCCCGTTTGTGCTCCACCAGGCGCTTGGCCTTTTCCAGGACCATTTCCGCCACCTGGATATGGCGCTGCGCGGGTTCATCGAAGGTGGAACTCACCACCTCGGCTTTCACCGACCGCTCCATGTCCGTCACTTCTTCGGGCCGCTCGTCGATCAAGAGCACGATGAGGACCACGTCCGGGTGATTCCGGGCGATGGAGTTGGCCAGGTTTTGCAGGAGCATGGTCTTGCCGGTCCGGGGCGCGGCCACGATCAGGCCCCGCTGGCCCATGCCGATGGGGGTCATCAGGTCCATGACCCGGGCGGAGTAGTTGTCGGCGTCGGTTTCCAGCTTCAGACGGCGTTCGGGATACAGCGGCGTCAGATTGTCGAAGAGAATCTTGTCCCGGGCGATGGCGGGGTCTTCAAAGTTGACGTTCTCCACCTTGAGGAGCGCGAAATAGCGTTCCCCCTCCTTGGGAGGGCGGATCTGGCCGGCAATGGTGTCGCCGGTGCGCAAGTTAAAGCGGCGGATCTGGGAAGGGGAGACGTAGATGTCGTCGGGGCCGGGGAGGTAGTTGTAGTCCGGGGCCCGCAAGAACCCGAAGCCGTCCGGCAAAATTTCCAGCACCCCCCCGCCGGAGATCATGCCGTTTTTCTCCACCTGGGCCTGGAGGATGGCGAAGATCAGCTCCTGCTTGCGCAGGCCCGCGGCCCCCTCCACGTTCAAGTCCCGGGCCAGGGACGCGAGTTCGTTGATTTTCTTGTGCTTCAATTCGGATAAGTTCATCAGTTCCTCTTATAAATTATAAAAAAATAAATAATGCTTTATGAATGCTGCGAAATGCCGGGCCTCAAAATGAGGCTGCACCGCTTCGACCTCCGGAATCCAGGCGGTGAGATGGCGCTTCCGGGGATAAAATCAGGCCTACAGCGGTGGGAAAATGCCGACCGCGAGGGTAAAATGGAAACCAGACACGGATAAATTCAAAATCGAGCCACGGGGATGGTGCTAGAGGTTATCCTAAATTCCTTTGTAGTATCGGGTCAAAGCCGGGTTTTCTTAAGGCAGGTTAATAGTCACGGTAACCATTTTCCCATTTTCTGTCAAGAAGCTTTTTGCAACTCCCGCCAGATTTTCTCCACCTGGGCCCTGGTTTCGCCTAAAGAGCCGCGATTGTTTACCACGTAGTCGGCCTTGGCCGCCTTTTCCGCCAAGGGCATTTGGGCGTCAATGATCCCCTGGATTTCCCCGGCGGACCTTTGGTCCCGGACCTGGAGGCGCCGCCGTTGCTCGTCGGGGCCGACGTCCACCACGATGACTTTATCATATCCTCCCTGCAACCCGGCCTCGAAGAGCAGGGGCACCTCCACCAGGACCAGGGGTGCGCCTTGGCGCTCCAGGCTCTCCAGGCGCTCCCGGATTTCCCGGGCCACATAAGGGTGGACGATGGCGTTGAGCCGCCGCCGGGCCTCGGGGTCGGAGAAGACCAGGCGGGCCATGCGCTGCCGGTCAAGTTCCCCATCTTCCCGGAAAAACTCAGACCCGAAAGCCTGCTTCAACTCCCCCCACGCCGCCGCGCCCACGGCCACCACCGCGTGGGCCACCTCATCCGCGTCCAGGACCGCGGCCCCCAACTCCTGAAACATCCGGGCCACCACGCTCTTCCCGGAGCCGGCCCCGCCGGTAATGGCGATTTTGAGCATATAGCTAGCAGCGGTCAGCTTTTAGCAAAAAAACAGGTGCGAAAGCGGAAAAAATGTAGGGTGGGCATTGCCCACCTTTTCCTCTGATCATTTCATTACCGGGTTTTAACAGCAGGACCTCGGCTTCCGGCCCGGTTAACCGGGGCAGTTTAGGCAAGTCGAACCTCTATGGAAGTTGTAAGAATCTCTTTGCTTAAAGAGGCCTTAATTTCCATTTCCTCTGCAGACAGGGTTCCAAGGTACAGCTCAATGGCTTCCTTGATATTGGCCATGACCTCCTCAAAGGTGTCCCCTTGAGTCTGGCAGCCTTCCAACTCCCGGCAATAGGCATAATAGCCGAAATCATCTTTTTCGATGACAATGCTGACCTTGTGGGGCATGGCTGTTGGTTCTCCCGGGGCAAAGGCAATAAAATATGTTTACCTCGATTTTTTCTTATAGGCCTCTTGGCGGGAATGAATTGCTTCAACCAAAACAACCTTTTCCGGCAGGCTTATCGAGTAGATGATACGCCAATCTCCAACCCGTGAGGAAAATTTTCCTCCGCCCATGATCAGAGGTTTGGTTAATCTAACCGAGTAAGGGTCTTGAGATATATCTTTCAGGCGATTACGCAAACGATTTTCGGTGGTTCGGTCCAGGCGCTCCAGTGTCTTCTCCGCTTGTCGAGATAACTTCACCGGGTAGATCAAGTCCACGCTCCCTTTCGTATTCTTCTAAAGGGGTAAAGTAATTCTTATCACCTCGAAGAATTGCCTCATCTGCTTCTTGAATTGCGGCCAATTCTTCTGGAGACAAAGGTTCATAATCGTAGCGATCATGAAGGATATCGACCAGACGTTGAAGCAAATCGCCGTCCGGCCCATCGGCAATATCCTTTACTTTGGCAATTAGGATCTCTTTGTCCTCTGTTGTTAACTCCATGGCGGTTTCCTTTTATAAGAATGGACCGGTATCTTGATTAATACTAACATGTTTTTATTGGCAATAATTTAATTATTTTTTTCCAAATAATCCATCACTTCCTGAAAATCCCCCGGTAGCCCCGCTTCCCACCCCACCTCCTCGCTGTTCCTGGGGTGGATGAACCGCAATTGCCAGGCGTGCAGCATCTGCCGCTTCACCAAATGCCGCAGGCCTAAAAGGGCAGGGGGCGCGCTTTTCAATCTGGACGCGCCGCCGCCGTAAGTGGAGTCTCCCAGCACCGGGTGGCCCAGGGAGGTGAGGTGCACCCGGATCTGGTGGGTGCGCCCGGTCTCGATGATGAGTTCCAGAAGCGTCAAGGGGCCGGGGAATTCCTGGAGCACCCGCCAGCGGGTCACCGCCTCCTTGCCCCGGCGGGCGTGCACCGACATCTTGTGGCGCTCCGTAGGGTGCCGTCCTATTTCTTGGGCGATGCGGCCTTCCCTCTGCGGCAGCCGCCCCCAGACCAGGGCCAGGTATTTCTTCTTCACTTCGTGCTTTTGGAACTGGTTTACCAGGGAGAGATGGGCCAACTCAGTCTTGGCCACCACCAGCAGCCCGCTGGTGTCCTTGTCCAGGCGATGCACCAGTCCCGGGCGGCTCACGTCCCCGATTTCCTGGAGGTCCGGGCAGTGGTGCAGCAGGGCGTTCAAGAGGGTGCCGGTCCGGTGCCCGGCCCCGGGGTGGGTCACCAACCCGGGGAGCTTGTTCACCACCAGCAGGTCCCGGTCTTCGTAGACAATCTCCAGGGGAAGCGCTTCCGGGAGGAGATGGCTGGGCTCAGACGGCGGCACCGAGACGGTGATGCTTTCGCCGGCCCGCACCTTGTAAGAAGGAGGCCGGGCCCGGCCGTTCACCAGGACCAGCCCGGCCTTGAGCCAGCGTTGCAGCCGGGCCCGGGAAAAGTCCAATTGCCGGGCCAGGACTTGGTCCAGACGGGAACCGGCTTCCCCGGGGGCGACGGTTAGAGCCAGGGATTGGGCTCGGCTATCGGAATTGTTCAGGATTTCCAAACCCGGTTCAGGCGTCATCTCGAATCAGCCACGCAATGATACACCAAGAAAAAACTCCCCCTTATCAAAAGGGGGCGGGGGGGGATTTTATCAGCGCCTGAAAATCCCCCTTTAAAAATGGGGACTTAAGATCGGCGCGGTCAACTTTTTGCTGGTGTAAAACCTAATCTGAAGCCTTGGACAGGTTTTGGAACCGTTATTCATGAGCTTTGGCTTACCCAAAAGCATGAAAAGGCGGGTAGGGCGGCCAGAGACGGCCGCCCCACCGATTCACTGTTTGTTACATGTTCTTGCGTCTTTCTTTGCGCCTTTGCGTCTTTGCGTGAGGCTTCTTTTCAGAACAGGTTCTAGACCCCCAGCTTGCGGATATTGCCGCCGTTCTTGATTTCGCTGAAGATCATCCGGCCCGCGGTGGTCTGGAGCACGCTGGTGACCGCCACTTCCACCTCCTTGCCGATGAAGCGCCGGGCGTTTTCAATGACCACCATGGTGCCGTCGTCCAGGTAGGCCACCCCCTGGCCCTGGGATTTGCCCTCCCGGAGGATCTGCACCTGGAGGGTCTCTCCGGGCAGCACCGCGGATTTCATGGCGTTGGCCAACTGGTTGATGTTCAAGACCTCGATGCCTTGGAGTTCCGCCACCTTGTGGAGATTGAAGTCGTTGGTCAGGATCTTGGCCCGCATCTTCAAGGCCAGGGCCACCAGCTTGGAATCCACCCCTGCGGCCTGGGGGATGTCCTCTTCCACGTACTCCACTTTCAGGCGGTTGTGCTGCTGCAAGCGCTTTAAAATGTCCAGACCCCGGCGGCCCCGGGTGCGCCGCAGTTCATCCGGGGAATCGGCGATATATTGCAGTTCTTCCAGGACAAACTTGGGCACCAGGAAGGTGCCTTCCAGAAACCCGGTCTCCGAGATGTCGGCGATGCGGCCGTCAATGATGACGCTGGTGTCCAGGATTTTCAAAGGCGCCCGGAATTGCCGGCCCACATCCAGAAAATACGGAGTGGAGACCTCCGACATCTTTTTGCCCCCCAGGACCAAACCGATATAACCAAAAATTGCGGAAAGAAAAAGATATAAAGGAATTTGTAAATTGGGGAGTTCCAAAAATTTGTCGAAGGGGTAGCTGGCCAGCTTGGCGATGCCCAAGCCGATGAACAGGCCCAGGGTGCCCCCAAAAATGGTTTTCAACGGAATGCGCTTGATGAGCTGTTCCAGGGCCAGGGTCAGGAAAGCCACCACCAGCCCGCCTGCGGCCCCGGCCCAGCCGGCCCACCAGAAATCTGTTAATTGGGGGATCTGGCTGCCGATAAGAAAGCCGCTGACCGCGCAAATGGTCCCCATGATGGCCCCGGTGACCATCTTCTGCACCAATAGGATTCACCTCCTTTCGCATAGATACCAGGCAGGAACGGCCCGGCATGCCCAACGGCCCACAGTGGCCGCGGAGTCAGTTGGGCCGCGATATAATCAGCCATGGCCGCCATCGGGATGAAGCCAGGCCGGGTCTTGCAGTTGCAGCACGGGGAAGGATAACGCGGCTCAGCTACTTTCCAATAATTCCTGGAGTTGCGCTTCGATTTCGTCTTCCTGCTTATCGTTCACCAGCGAAAGTTCTTTCACCAGCAAATTTTTGGCGGTATCCAACATCTTTCTTTCCCCGAAGGAGAGGTCCTTCTCGGTTTTCAGAAGAGTCAGGTCCCGGAGGACTTCCGCCACCCGGAAAGGGGAACCGGTCTTGATCTTGTCCATATAGTCCCGGTAGCGCCGGTTCCAGGTTTGGTTGTTGATGCGGGACGGCCGGAGGCTGAGGATTTCGTATACTTCGGGCACCGAATTGGTGTCGATGATATCCCTGAGGCCGACGTTTTGGGCGTTGCTCATGGGGATCATGATAATCATGTCGTTGTCCAACAATCGCATGATATAAAATTGTTGCACGTTCCCAGAGACCACCCGTTCCTGGATGGATTCGATTACTCCCACTCCATGGGCGGGGTAAACGGCCAACTGGCCAATCTGGAACATCCTGGTTCACCTCCCAGTAACTTCTTAACATATTTTCCCAGAGAAAGAAAGGGCGCGGATTATGGAAATAATTTCGACCAGGTAATGAACATAGGTAAAGAAGAAGCTTTCAGCTTTCAGCGGTCAGCTTAAGAAGCGGTCAGCTATCAGCTATCAGCGTTCAGCTAAGTGATTAAAAGCTCGAGGTTTGAGATTGATTGGGTCTATTCGGCAGTGTTTGGCTCGACTCTTTTTAAAAAGCTGAAAGCTGACCGCTGAAAGCTGACCGCTTTTTATCGAGAGAAACGGATCAACAGGATCTCCCCATCCCAGACCAAGTAGTCCCTGCCCTCCACATGCAGGCGTCCCGCTTCCTTGACTTTGGCCTGGCTGCCGTGGGTTTGCAGGTCCGTAAAATTCATCACTTCCGCGCGGATGAAGCCTTTTTCCATATCGGAATGGATGCGGCCCGCGGCCTGGGGCAGTGCCGTGCCCATAGGCACGGTCCAGGCCCGCACCTCGGGGCCGACGATGGTATAAAAGGTCACCAGCTTAAGGAGCCGGTAGCTTTCCCGGATCAGCCGGTGAATGCCGGACTCGGCCAGCCCCAGTCCGGCCAGGAACTCCCGCTGCTCCGCCACCGGCAGTTCCTGAATTTCCGCCTCCAGGTCCCCCAGGATGGGGACCAGGGGGGCGTTCCGGGCCGCGGCCAACTCCTGCAAGGCCTGATAATGGCTGCCTCCGTTGAATTCTTCTTCGCTGAGGTTGGCCACGAAGAGGCAGGGTTTCAGGGTGAGGAGGGGAACCGGCTGCAAGTGCTCCAGTTCCGCGAGGCTGAGGCCCAGGTCCCGGGCCCAGATGCCTTTATTTAAACCCTCTTCAATTTTGGCCAGCACGGCCAGGCTTGCGGCCCCGGCCTTTTCCCCCATCTTGACTTTCTTCTCCAGCTTTAACTTTTGCCTTCCCAGGATTTCCAGGTCCGCGAGGAGCAGTTCGGTGTCCACGATGGCCACGTCCCGGACCGGGTCCAGGTTGCCTAAGGGGTGGGGGCATTGGCTGGAGTCGAAGCCGCGCACCACGTGGACGAGTAAGTCCACGTCACGGATCTGCCCCAGGAACTGGTTGCCCAGGCCCTCCCCTTGAGAGGCCCCGGCGATGAGCCCGGCCACGTCCACGAATTCGATGGTGGTGGGGGTGAGCTTTTCCGGTTTAAGGAGCTGGCCCAGGGTTTGGAGGCGCGCATCCGGCACCGGCACCACCCCCAGGTTGGGGTTGATGGTGCTGAAGGGATAGATAGCCGTCTCCGCGCCCGCGGCGGTGAGCGCGTTGAAGATGGTGCTCTTACCCGCGTTGGGCAGGCCGATGATGCCGCATTTCCAGGACATTAAAGACAGTTTTTAGTTTTAAGTTTTTAGTTTTTAGAAGGATGCTGACTAAAACTGAATGGCATCTTCCGACTATTTTTCGTTAAAATTATAATGATATTCTCTTAATCTTCTTCGTGCGACGATTTCCAACTCTTGTTCAGAGAATAGTGGTTGCCATTTTTTATCAATAATCAAAGCTTCGACCGTCAAATCAAGCCTGCTGCGCTCCCACAACGCCGTATACCCGTCTGATACATTAGATGCATGCAGTAATATTCTTGCGGTTTCAAGTCCTCGGTTCTCTCGGAGCATTTGCAGGAACCGGGTTGCATTGTAGCCTGCTTCATCATAGGCGCGCCTATAAATGTTCAACATCGCCATATCGAATTCTCTTTCAAGTTCTTCCATGGCCATAGAATAATCTCAAGTTATTCACCAATGAGGCAACAAATTGTCGCCGAATTCCTAACTAAAAACTAAAAACTAAAAACTACACCTTCTGCTTCCAAATCCCCGGAATCTTCGTCCCGCAATGCCCGCAAGCCCCGTCCTTCAGATGCATCTCCCCGAGCCGGTAGCCCGTGCGCTGGATGACCAGTTTGCCGCATTGGTGGCAAAAAGTGCTCTCCGCCTGGTGGCCGGGCAGGTTGCCGATGTAGACGTATTTCAGGCCCGCTTTCAGGGCGATGTCCCGGGCCTGCTCCAGGGCGCTCACCGGCGTGGGGTAGTGGTTCTGCATTTTGTAGAGGGGGTAAAAGCGGGAGAAGTGCACCGGTGTCAGTGGCCCCAGCTCGTCTTTGATCCAGGCGCACATCTTGGCCAGGGTCTCCGGCTGGTCGTTGAACTTGGGGATCACCAGGTTGACGATTTCCAGGTGCACCTTCTTTTGGCGCAGAGTCTTCAGCGTCCGCAGCACCGGGGCCAGTTCGCCCCCCACCAGGTCCCGGTAGAACTGGGGGTCGAAGGATTTCAGGTCGATGCAGGCCGCGTCCAGCACCTCCGCCAGTTTCTGCAAAGGCTCGGTATTGATGTAGCCCGCGGAATGGCAGGTGTTCAGCAGCCCCGCCTTTTTGGCCAGGCGGGACGTGTCTATCATATATTCATAAAAAATCAGGGGCTCCACGTAGGTGTAAGCGATGGAGGGGCATTTTCCTTCTTGCGCCCCGGCCACCACTTTCTCCGGGGGCAGGTTGAAGTTATAGGTCTTCTCCGGCTTCGCCTGGGAGATCTCCCAGTTCTGGCAGAACTTGCAGTGCAGGTTGCAGCCCGCGGTGGCGATGGAGAAGGACATGGTGCCGGGCAGGACGTGGAAGAAAGGCTTTTTCTCGATGGGGTCCAGGTGCACCGCGCAGGGGTTGCCGTAAACCAGGGTGAAGTATTGGCCTCCCCGATTCTCCCGGACCTGGCAGTCGCCCCGCTCCCCGTCGTGAACCTCGCATTTCCGGGGGCAGAGCCGGCATTCCACCAGGCCCTTGGCGATGGTGTGATAAAACAGGGCGGGATGGGGTTGCACAAAGCCGGAGCGCAGCTCCTGGGCGGAAGATGGGGCAGGGGGGAGGGCCAGGAGGGCCAGGGCGCAGGCGCCGCAGTGGAGAAAAGCGCGGCGGTTGCAGTGCCGCTCCAGCCAGTCCGGGGAGGCGGTCAGCATCGGTGACAGTTCAAAGTTCCGGGTTCAAAGTTCAATATTAAAGAACCGCGAACCGTGGTTTCAAAGACGTCCGAAATAAGTGAACAAGGCACGGATACCGCGCCTCATCGCCAAGGGGGGACGCGGCCTGGTCCAGGTGTCAGACGTTGGTATCCAGGGGGTGAATTAATAGGAGCTCATGCCGTTGATGCGGTTGCGCAGCACCCCGGAGGTTTTGAACACCACGACCTTGCGGGCCCGGAGGATGAGATTTTCCTTGGTTTGGGGGTTCCGGCCCCGGCGGGCGTTTTTCTGCCGGACCGAGAACTTGCCGAAGCCGCTGATGAGCAGGTCTTCGCCCCGGGCCAAGGAATCCTTCATGATGTCCAGGACCCGTTCCACCACTCCCCGGGATTCTTGTTTGCTCAGACCTACCTGGGTCTGCAGACGGCTGATCAATTTTTCTTTGGTAAGGGCCATGGGCTTGTTCTAACCTTTTGTGGGCGGCTAATTCCTTAGGTTATATAATGGCTTAAACAAATTTCCGTGTCAAGTTTTTTTTGCCCTGAATTTTCAGGTGTGTCTGGCGGATTCCTTGGGCGCCGGCAAGGGGCGCCGCAGACCGAAGTTCAGGGCCTGGAACTGGCAGGCATCCATGCACTTCAGGCACATGATGCATTCCCGGCTGTCCCGTTGTTGATAGGGGGAAACCCCGGTGGGGCAGACCCGCACACAGGCCCGGCATTCCACGCAATTGCCTTCGATAAACTCCAGTTGCACCAGGGTGATTCGGCTGAATAAACCGTAAAAAGCCCCCAGGGGGCAAAGGATGCGGCAGAAGGGCCGGCTGATGAACATGGCCAGGACGATGATGAGCACCAGGATGGTAAATTTGTTCCAGAAATAAAAACCGACGGTGGTCCACAATGCGGGCTTCAACGCCAAGAGCGGCAGCGCTCCCAACAGCGTGCCCGCGGGACAGAGCAGCTTGCAGAACCAGGGCTGCCCCAAGCCGTATTGGTCCAACAGGAAAAAGGGCATGAGGATCACCATCGCCACCAAGACCACGTATTTCACCCACTTCAATGGGGCCCAGAGATTAAACTTCGGCAAGGGCGCCTTGTTGAGCAGGTCCTGGATAAAGCCGAAGGGACAGAGCCAGCCGCAGGGCAGGCGGCCCACCAGGGTGCCGATGAACCCCAGGTAGCCCACCACCATGGCCCCCAGGTGGGGTATGGTTCCCGGGGTATAATAACGGAGACTGGCGGCAAAGTTCTGCACCGCGCCCACCGGACAGGAGAGCAGGGCGCCGGGGCAGGAATAACAGTTGAGTCCCGGATGGCAGATGGCCTTCAAGGGACCCTGGTAGATCACCGAGCCCCAGGGGAAGAGCAGATAGGCATTGGTTCCCAGGGCGATGACGGTCTGGATCAGCCACCTGAGCGCAACCATCAACCCACTCCGATGCAGGACAGGCAGATGGTGTTGCCCAGGTTCATGAGGTACTCCAGGTCGCCGGTATTGATGCCCAAGATGAAGAGGACGGTAAAAATTATTACCAGCCAGATCGCGGTCTTGGGCATCTGTGGTATAGACAATTTTCCTCTATCTGGCATTTCGCACCTTTAAAGAAGCTATCAGCTTTCAGCGATCAGCTTTCAGCTTTTTAAAAGAAGCTATCAGCTTACAGCGGTCAGCTTTCAGCTTTTTAAGAAAAAGGATGGAGCAAGTCCTATCGATGGAACCTAATTCAACCTCAGGCCTCTGGTATTTTATCTTTTCGCGCTGATTGCTGATAGCTGAAAGCTGAAAGCTTCTTTTTAAGCTGACAGCTTTAAATCAAACAAACCCCTCCTTGAGCGCGGCAATGGCCGCGTCCACCCGTTCCCGGGCGTCCGGGGCCTCCCGGCGGACGGCGTCCCAGGCCAGAGCCACCTTTTCTTCCAGGGGCTCGGGAAAAGAGCCGTAAACCGCCAGGAAAGAGCGCCGGCGCAGCGTCAGGCGGAAAGCCAGCCTCTCTATTTCCGGCCTTTGCAGATAGGCGTCGATCACCTGCAAAATTTTTTCTTTATCCCCGGGCAGTTGCCCTTCCACCCCATACAGCAGGTTGGACATCTGATCGGACACCAGATAGGAGTCGCATCGCAGGTTGCTGACCAAGAGGGCGATTTCCGCCGCCACCTCGTCTTCCGGGAGTTCGGTGAACAAGCCCTCTTTGCTTTGGGCCAGCAAGGGGGAGCGGGCTCGCAAGGCCAGGGTGCGCAAGCGAATGAAGGCCGGGTTGATGGCGTTCAGCACCGCGGCGCTGTCCAGGGCGTGCCGCGCCGACAATTCCTTCCCCCCCAGGCCGGGCATGAGGTATTCGCACAGGGAGATGCCTGCAGCCACCACCTTTTGGCCGCCTTCCACCTGTTTCCGGGCGGAGACCCCTTTCTTCATCCTTTTTAAAACCGCGTCACAGCCGGATTCCAGACCCACGTGCAACCGCAGCAGGCCGGCCTGGCGCAATTCCGTCAGTTCTTCCAAGGATTTGCGGTAACAACTCTGGGAGCGGGCATAGGCGGTGACCCGCTGGACCGTCGGGAAGACCCCCCGCAAGTAGTTGATGACCTCCAGCAACTCCCCGGTGGGCATGATCAGGGCGTCCGCGTCCTGGAGGAAAACGGTTCTGGCGCCGCTGTTAATCCAATTGGCGACGTTATGGAGATTTTGCCTCTTGATGGTCAGGTTACCGGCGCTTTCACCGTAGCGGGCGGGGTTGCCGGCCCAAAGAGCGCCCACCGCCCGGGAATTGGCATCCCTGGTCCACTCCCGGGCGGCCAGAACCTGCAATTCTTCGTACAGAGTCCGGGCCACGTCGATATCTTGTTTGATCTCCGCCACCGGCCGGAGGCTGAATTTTTCCCCCCGGTAGGTGCCGCAAAACTCGCAGCGGTTCCAGGCGCAGTTTCTGGTGGTGCGGAGCAGCAGGGAATAGTCGCTGCCCTCGCTGGGGGGGCGGATGGGACCCATCTCAAAGAAAAAATTATCCGCATCAGGAGAGGGTTTGGGGATTTCAAAGCGGAGATGGGAGGTCATAGGAATATCTTGAGGCCTGGGAGCGGAAAAGTCAATACTGCCGGATTCTCCGGAGGAACAGGAACTTCCTGGAATCAATAAAAAATACCCCCCGGGTCTCGGTATATTATAGCCAAAGGCCTGGGGTCCGGGGAGGTTTTTTTCAAGCCCCGAGGATTTTCCTGACCGGCCGGATCGGTGGAGGATGCTAAAGCCCGGGGTGAGAGGAAAAACTTTTAAGAAGGCCGGTGCCCTCGCTGCTGCCGGGTTCCCTGGACCGATGCCGGACTGATGCTTATAATAGATTAATTGACCAAATTTTTCTCTCCCCCAGGAGGCGCGGATGGCTCAAAAGGCCTTAATCGTGGCGGATATGCTCCGGGACTTCATAGAGCCCGGAGGGGCACTGTACCTGGGGGACGAGGCCCGGGGGATCATCCCTTTTGTGGCCGCGAAGATAGCAGAAACCCGGACTGCGGGCGACGTGGTGATTTTCGTCTGCGACGCCCATGCCCCTAATGACAAGGAATTCCAACTCTTTGCCCCCCACGCGGTCAAGGGCTCCAAGGGCGCGGAGATCATCCCCGAATTGCAAATGCTGCCCGGCGACTACCGGGTGGAAAAGACTAGCTATAGTTGCTTTCATAACACCGAGATGGACGCCATCCTGAAAAAGGAACAGGTGATGCGGGTGGAGATCGTGGGGGTGTGCACCTCCATCTGCGTCATGGCCACCGTGAAGGAATTATTCGATAGAGGCATACCCTGCCTGGTTTACCGGGAGGGGGTGGCCGACTTCGATCCGGAAGGCCACGCCTTTGCCCTCAAATACATGAAGACGGTTTTAGGGGCCGAGGTGGTATGAAAAAGATAGCCTCACGCAAAAACGCCAAGGCGCAAAGAGTACAAGGCGCCAAGAATTATTAATAAGAAAGAATCTTGCGCCTTGGCGTCTTTGCGTGAGATCCAGGCAGATCAAATAATTCAAGACAGCTCCCGGATCAGCTTGATACCCTCCCTGAACCCCGGTTGCAACACATCCGCCAAAGCGACGTCCAGGCCCGCGCCCGCCAGTATGGCCAGGCAGGTCATTTCCACTTCCAGGGGATAAACCCGGCGCAGCTTGCTCCGCAGATTGGACAACCCGGCCATGGTGCGGGCAGGCTCGGGGAAAATCGCGCCCGCGGCCAGCAGGCGCACGGCCTTGATGCACGCTTTGATCTGCTCCCAGGCGTCGGGCCAACTGAGGTTGGGGAGCACCGGGTCGAAGATCAATTGCTCCGGGGATAAGCCCGCGGCCAGGGCCAGCTCCCTGAGCTCCACGGCCAGGGCGATTTTACCTTCCAGGGTGGGGGCCGGGAAAGAGCGCTCATCCAGGAGCAGCAGCACCAGGTCGGTTTTATGGGCCGCGGCCAGGGGCAGGATTTCCTCGAGTTTCTTCGCCTCCAGGGTCAGGGCGTTGAGGATGGGCTTCCCACGGCAGGCGGCCAGGCCCCGGGCCAGCACCCCGGCTTCAGGGCTGTCCAGGATCAGGGGCAAATCAACTGCATCCTGGATCGCGTCCGCCATGAAGGCCATGCGCTCCCGGTGGCGCTTGCTTAAGAAGCCGGGATTGAGGTCCAACAGCCCGGCCCCGGCCTCCCGGCAGCGCCGGGCCAAATCCTGGAGGGGCCGGAGGTCCCTTTTTTCTAAGGCCGTGGCCACAATGGGGTTGAATATCTGAAGGTTATCTGCGGCTAAGATCATGGAAAGGCCCGTTTTTCGTTTTACGTTTTTCGTTTTTCGTGAAGAAGATAGAGGATTCGGCGTTTATCTGCGTTCATCGGCGGTTAAATATTAACCGTTGATGTATGTCGATACACCCCCTTCTTTTACGAAAAACGAAAAACGAGAAACGATAAACCCTTATCACCGTCCCGCCAGGACCTCCCCCGCGTCCTGATAGGCCTTGCGGCCTTTGTCCGCGTCCTTCTGGAGGATCCGGGAAAAACCCTGTTGCCGCACTTCCTGGGCCAGGAGCGGCAGATTGGCCCGGGCGATGTGATACACGCCCTGGAGCGCGGCCATGAGAAACTCCCGGGCCACCTGGAGGTCGGAGACGAGATGCCTGCCGCAGCGCTTACCGGCCCAGGCCGCCAGGTCCAGGGCCTCCCAGGCCCGGGCCATGATCTCCCGGGGGACCTCCAGGCCGTGCTCCACGGCCTCCTGAAACTCGGGGCTGGAGGAACCGGAGCCCCGGGCCTGCACCATCTGCGCGTAGGCCCGCACGTCCTCCTCCCGGAGACGGTCCAGGTCCCCGGTCAACTGCCTGATCCGGGCCAGCTTTTCCTCCCACTCCTGCCGCTTCTCCTTGTTCGAGGGACGCTCCATCTCCAACCGCGCCACCTTCTCCAGCAGCGCCAAAGCCAGCATGCCGCCAAAAGCAGCCGCAGCCCCGCCGCCGGGATCGGGGCGGGGTTGGGAGAGTTGGTTTATGAAGGAGGAGGTCATCGGTTTCCTAAGTTGCTGAGAAACTTGGAGCATTAGTAGAAGATGCAGGCGCTTTTGGCAAGGATTTTCTTATGCCGGGTAGTCGTGGCGAACCTTGTGTTCGCCCCTGGACGCTCAGGGCGAACACAAGGTTCGCTACAGGGCTTGGCCCTTGGAGGATAAATCTGGCAGGGGGGAGGGAGCCGGACATTTGATTCGCACAGGCGAGACGCCTGTGCCACTGGTTTTTTCTGAATGTATGGGGGGGAGGGGATAAGGTCCGCAGGCTGGAAAGCCTGCGCCACCGGCCTTTTATAGCCCCCTCCGCCACCAACCTATTCACTGATTTCCACTGCGGCCCCGGGGTCGAAGGGGTTGGTGCGCAGGGCCAGGGAGAAGAGGAAGGGGTAGTTGGCTTTGAGGTGCTGCATGTAGTCCAGCCATTGGCCGATGAGCAGCAGATAGACGCGCTGCAGGTCCCCGGCCAGGTGCGCCCGGTCCGGGGCCGAGAGCCGGCTTAAGCCCTGGCGCAGGGTCAGTTCTTCGGTGAGGTGAAAGACGGCCAGCAGGAGATTGGAGAAGGTGTCGTGCTCCAGGAGGTTGGGGTTTTCCAGGAGGCGCAGCAGAAAATCCCGCTTGGCCAGCAGGAAAGCCCGCAAAGTCTCCCAGTCCTCCGGATCGATGGCCGGGGCGAAGTCATAGCCGGGAAGGGATTTCTTGAAATCGAGAAATTCCTGCTCCGGCCAGACATTGATGGTTTTGATTTTGCTCCGGAAAGTTTCCTGGCCGCCGGCGCCTGCGGAGATCATTTTCAGTAGCTCCAGGCCCACTTCGCTGAAGAAGGGGCCGATCACCATGTTCAGCTTGGCCAGCTTGGAGCGTTTGGCGTGGACGCTCAGGAGTTGGTTGATGATAATGGTGACCAGGAGCACGGAGAGGGGCAGAAAGCCCAGTTGCGCCAGAAAGAGGCGGGCCATGTAGTTAACGTCTTTGAAAATCAGGTAGTTGACCAGGTAAAGAAACCCCGAAAGCCAGATGAGGGAGAGGCTGAGCCAGATTTTCCAACTATACTGCTTCATATGCTTTACATCCGTTCAAAGAAATTGGCGGAGGCAATAATCGTCTAACGACAAAAGGTAACAACGAGTTTCGGGCTGCGCCACTAATAAATCTGCCGTAGGAAGGATTGGGCCAATGCCTGCCAAAAAAAACAAGCCCGATCCTGGAGAAAGAAAAAAATCTACGGGGTTGGGGGAGGGGGTGTGGGGGAGGG